>Ga0307514_10000151_pt1 | contig 195088 bp, 195 predicted proteins | sample 16_EM_MG_FD_203088 | JGI IMG/M metagenome (GOLD analysis project Ga0307514, IMG submission 203088) | Populus trichocarpa ectomycorrhiza microbial communities from riparian zone in the Pacific Northwest, United States - 16_EM | ecosystem: Host-associated > Plants > Roots > Unclassified... | reverse complement strand
GTGAACGCATATCTCAGATGTGTCGATGCACAGGAAGCCAGAGCTGGCGCGGAGGGGATCGACGGAACGACTGGGTGTGGGTAAAGCAACGCCCGGGGAGGTGTTATGGCGCGCTGAATGGGCGTCTCCCGTGGCAACTGCAATGACTGTTCAAAATCAAACTCCAAAACGAGGATGGAGCTTTCGTTGAGTACTGGTTAGCCTTGGCGCTAACCACAATACCGGAAAACTCGGGTAACTTGGATCCGGTCTCGAAATTTGTACAAGTGAGAAAAGCACCGGCAGCCGTAGCTTTGCAAGTTTTCAGAGTGGGAAACATCGTCGGCTGCGCGCACGTAATTCCAGAGATAGCTACTAGTACTAAGACAGGAGACGGACGGAACAAGCGATGGATTGTCAATAGCCACATACATCTGGCGACTTGGAATGATGTGTATAATTAGTAAAGAGAGAATTGCATTTTGCGCGCAGGTAGAAGGAACGCGAGGAGAGATTTTCGCAGCGTCACCCATCGCCTTGCAATCCAGTATAATTAGTAAAGAGAGAATTGCATTTTGCGCGCAGGTAGAAGGAACGCGAGGAGAGATTTTCGCAGCGTCACCCATCGCATTGCAATCCCAATGCAAGCGCGTACCCAATGAACCCATTCCGACGTATGGTCACAGTTGGCCACAACGCCAGAGCGTTCGTTTAAAATAGGCGACCGACAGAGCAAGAAGAAACGGTGAAACAGCGATCGGAGGGCGATATGCAACGCGACGCGTGGTATTGAGGCCAGGCGCCGAGTAATCCGCCACCGGGGTGTCTCTGACGGCTCTGACGGAGCGCGTCCACTCTGACGGAGCCATTCCGCCCGGACGGAAATATTTTTTGCTGATGAAGAGTGTCTGTTGGAGTGGTCACCCCACCAAGCGTGAGTCAGAGCGCATCTAGTACTAGTTGGTATATAACACATACAATCCTCGGTCAGATCAATCAACGTTACTAGACGACCTTCATATCCACTCAGAAACCCTCATATCCACTCAGCAACCCTCATGTCCGCTGAACAACTATCATTATGGCACGAGCACGAGTTCTATGGAGATGGCCTACCAGCGTTTCGAACTGGACCAAAGAAATCTGTGCCTCTGTGCTAAGGAAGACAACACAGGACATAGATGCAATGATTCCACCAGTCCGGGGGTGGACCGGTCTAGACTAGACCAGTCCGAGTTTAGTCCAGTCCAGTCCGAGTAAATTTTGGACCGGGATCGGACCAGTCCCCAATTCTGTTGGACCAGGGCTGGACTGGACTGAACTGGCGTGGACCAGTCCAGCGCTGTGGCCAGGGTTAGGGTATATTTCTCACTGTATCGGTCTTTTAATGGGAGAAATATATCTTGATGGTACCGAATATAGTGACAGAACTGTTATAATTTTGCCCAGAGTGGGTATTCAGAGGTGAGTGGTTATCAAATGTGAGGATGAGTCATGTTTTCAGTGATACTTGACTATGAAACAATGAAGAATTTGTAAGTATGTGTGAACTGGACCAGACCGAGCCCGTCCAGTCCAAGACTGGCAGTCTGTGGTCCAGTCCAGTCCAACCTTCCATTTGGACTGGACTGGACTAAGCCCTACCCCAGACTGGGACCGTCCGGACTGGTGGAATCATTGCATAGATGTTGCAAGAGTACTTAGTTAGTACACCAAAGTAAAGGGGTAAGGTAGAAATACTACTGTAAGCTTACCGTGTATTACGCGTTTATTATCCACATTACATATAATGGCTCTGGGCCTAATTCCATGATCCGACGTTATGGCTGTTATGGGAGACTACCGGAGGTTATATACCTTAGGATAAATTACACCTGGCGAAATGACTTTTTCCCTACGTAATCACTTCTCTGACCGTATCCGCCAGCTTACCCACCTTTTAAATGTAAGCTCCAAACTTCCAGAAAACGGTATAACTGATCTTAAACAAACATACACACAATCGAATCGTCTTGAGGTGTCCTTCCAGATTTTGTGAAACAATGTCCGAAAAAATGTGATTCAGTATCGAGAGCTGAGTGCAAACGCTGCAAAACAATGTCCCAACGATAATATGCATCTAACCAAAGCGCCTATCAACCAAATAATGAAAAACTCGTGACCCAAAATCAAGACCCTTGATGACTTGGTCAAGTGGTGTGCAATGGCAAAGGGTGAGCTACAGAGTCACATTGCTTGGTGTTTCAAGAGATTTGCCAATTTCACAGACTAAGTTGATCACGAACAGTATTTCGGTGATCTCAACAATTGAAAATATATTCCATACAATACATTAGCAATTCCGGTGATGTCTTCTCAATGCGATGAGGAATCAGTTCATATGATTCGTTGCACTGGCTCCACACGGTGGAGAAAGCATAAGCCACCAAGAAATGATACCGTGCTTCTCTGGATGGGAACGAGTCCAGATAGCCACATCAAGTCGACTGCAGAATGTTATCCCGCTGAGTTGAATTGTCTTTTGGTCGTCGAAGATGCTAAATTCAATGTTGAAGGGCATCTTGCCTTGGTTCAAACTTTTGCAACAGGGCCAACATGTCAGACTGTGGGTATGGTGATTGTGCAGTAAAGACATCAACCTCCGATGCAACCTTTACATGATGGAAGCTACTGCCATAAGCCTCTGTTCGGCGTCAGAACCTTGAATATCATCCTTATAAGCGCGACCAACGGAGCTGTACACCTTCTTCTGCTGACGCTGCTGCCAGATAGCTTGCGGTGGTATATGAGCAACACGCTTGACTTCAATGCTTTCAATCTGTTTTACATGTAGATTATTCGACTCAATGCTTGAAGTAATCATTTCAGCGATGTATAGAAATCTGATGAGTGTTTACCCTGGGTTTCTTAATAGTTGTAATGGGAGTTGTACAAGCTTGTGTATAATCAATATCTCAAGGGATTAAATAGTTAAGAATATTCTAGAAATCAATGGGACAGTTCAAAAAACTGTCGCAAGGATTATAATCTAGAGTACAAACTTGAATGAAACAAGTGCAATAAATTTGCGTAGATGACTAAATACATTTTGTGATGTCCTGACTACGCGATCACATCATTAAACGCTTCACAGTATGGTGGGACATTACAAATTAGTCGCTCGGATTATTGGTGGTGAATGTGGAGAACGCTCGGTACATGGAGTCCATTTTCGGAATCCAATTTCGCTGTTTGCTGCTGTTTCCCAACTCTTGGCCCACTCCGCCACTGGCCTCTCCTGCATCCGCCATGTCCATCTCTCTCTCAACTCGGGGTTTTTCAATTGTTCATCCAATATGACTATTGCCCTCTTGGGTCGCCATCGTGGCTGGTTTCCATGACATCACGTCATCGCGTAGTGTTGCTCGAGTTCAGCCTTCTTTGCTCATCCAGGGCGGCTGGAAGTGTCGTTCTATGGTCAGTTTAATGCTAGATGTCAAATGCAGCTGTCTGTATGTTGCTCTCTGTCGGGGTTGCTGAGTTGTTTGGAAGTTTCTGTTGTTGAACTTCGCCCAGACCTTTCGCGCATCCACTCAATTGCATGGATTTCGGTGCGAGTTGTTTTTTGCTGATGCGCCGACTCTCCTCCGACGGTCCAAGTATGTTGGGAGTTACATTCCAGAGTCAGTTCGACGTTAGAAGTATATCGCCGCTGTCCGTTTTTCGCTTATTGTTGTCGTCGTTGACTTAATTCGCCGTTTTTGTTTGCCAAGACACGCGTCATGTAGAGCTCTTTTTGCAGCATGAACTCTTAGTTACATCTCAATCCAGTCTGCCTCACTTGGTGGACGGGCACCACCAACCGCCCTACGTTGTCATTCGATCCTCTCGATCTTTTGATCCCTTTCTCCTGCAGCCTCGCATGCGGGCACTGTTACAACGAATGAAGTGCAGTAGGTATTCCCAAGATTTTATACTCGATGCGCTGAAAAAGATTTGAGATGCAGACACCACTTGTTTGCTATCTTGCAAGTACTCTTTGTTAAGAAATTCAGCCAAAGTGTACGTGTCTCTTTTCTTTTTTTTTTTCGTTCATGCATCTCTATACTTTTCCTTATATCGGGTACCTGAACCTCCTAGCTGATTAGACACTTCCGATAATTCAGTCTTCTATGTTTGCATAGCGTAGCCTGTGATTGGTACATATAGATACTTATTTACAGATGAACCATATGCATGTCTGCGTCTGAGATTGTTGTACGAGTAGGCCTACCTGTTCAACCTTGTGCGCCTCTCCAATAACTCAGGTGTTCCAATGTGCACATTAGCCTAGGGCTTACAGTCCAATTCCAAATATCCTTAACGGCTGAGTCCTCATGGTTCACCATTCCTTAATGGCCGGCATATCTAACTGGTAACTAATCGACCTCTCCATGTTGCATCGGCCAACCCCTCAAGTCGTGCCCTGCCCCCTCTTCCATCGCAATTATACCGACACCGACACAGTAACATTCATCTCAACGTCCCTGAGTTTTCACCTACACGGAGCTTTCCAGCTTGTGAAATGTCGGTGGTGGGGGACGCGCTCGCGAGTGCCCGCATGGCGTATGGCATATACACCAAACTAATTGTAAGAGCTCGAAAAATCCATCGAAAGTATCTGTCTTGCCCAGAGCGTTGACCGCGGGGACGACAGAGGCCAATGTTGGATGCGCCAAAAGAATATCCAGAGCTTGCGAACGATGTCAGGGCGCTTTATGGTGTTCTACAGCCGAGCCACGAACATTTATGAAGAAAACCGAGAAAGACGGAGGACGACAGCAAGATTGATAAGTTGAAAAGGGTTATTCGTGACACCTACAGTGTACTTGGGCAATTTAAACCCCTCTGGAAAGGGTGTATAAAGCTTCGGCGGTTGCGAAAGGACGCTCAGCGGGCAAAAGAAAGACCGCGAATAGTAGAACTCAGGGCGGGAGTCAACGAGGAAATCACCCTCTGGAGTTACTGCCGAACCAGTGTTGAGTTGTGAGTTGATCCATTGCCACTTTGTGGCGTTACTAACCCAGTTCCAACTTCGCTTAAGCTCCGTTATTCAAGAACGATGCCAACACCTTGAAGCCCTCTAGCTAAAAGTACTTGACAAACTGCCAACCTCTACTAAACAACCGATTACGCCCAATAGAAACTACAGATGTCTCTCGACCCCCAAGGACGATGCGGAGAACAGTCCTAGCCCTGGGGAGGACCATGGCGCGCTATCCGGTAGTCAATGCGAAAGATAGCAGAATGACGCAGTTTAACTAGTCCTAAAAGAGTTATTGGACGAGAGGAAAAAGTCGCAATGGATATTCTAGCGGATATTTAAAAACAACAAACGAAGCTACTTCTAAGCAGGATGACGAGGACTCCTACTGTTTCGTTCGACGAGTATCCCGGTCTTAAAGTCTGATTCGAGGAGTCGGTCGGTGATACGAGGCTTGCTTTACGAATGCAAACCGAGTCTCACCTTAGTCTCCCAGATTTTGGCTCAGAAAGGCTACCTGGTGGTTGTTAAAATCCCGCAAAATCAGAGATGTGTTCGAAGAGAACAGCTGGCTATCTCAAGCGCATATAGATGTGTGGAAAGCGTGCTGGCTCGTGTACGAGAAGGTTCTAGGCGAAAATAACATCGATATCCCTGAATTCGAAGATCGACACTTACTCAAGGATCTCGTCAAGGTATATTACATTGTTCCAGGATGAACAGCCTGAGCTTACCCCCAACAGGAACTCAAACAAGATGTTCAAACCCTGCGAAACCTCCCGGATAAACAAAGACTCATGTACAACTTTAACGTTCACTCCCAAAACACAAGTTTACAGGAGGAATTGGACGAGGACAATGAGCTGGAATGCAGTCATGATCCCATGGATGATGATCCCTCCTTAAGAGCAGATCGCTGGCTCACATGTCGAATCGACGATGCAACCACACCAACACAGCGTGTATTATTCCGGACTTTTGTCCATGCTTCGTTTCGTGAGGGACGTGTGCCGCGGGATACTGTGGAAGACCCCTGGTACTTGCTTGTGCTGTGGTTGATAGTAGGCGGAGGCCTACCGCAAATCACCGTCTGCAATCACGATGGTTCATTGAATCTATCCACCGATTGTGAGTTATGCCCAACCGGTTTATAGCCGATATATTTAACAATGATTTTTGTAGTGACGGCGGATGATTTAAGTCCTAGTTCTTAGAGCGACGGAGGGGAGAATTCTTTGTGTCGGACACTCTCATTTCCTGAATTCCCTATCATGGTCAGCTTTCTCAATCACGCCGAACAAGAGAGTTTCATCGAAGTCCGAGATCAACACTATAAAGAAATATGGCGGCGCCAACGTCTTCTCCAAAACGAAGAGATCTTTCGTAGGTAATTTGCATCACACCTGGTTAACACGTAGCAAATAGCTGACCTGGATAGCATTGTTCAGGTTCAAGACTACTTCTATTCGAATCCGCCGGCGCTATTGCCTCTTTTTCCATTCACATGCGAAATTGGGATATATGAAACCACGCACCGGGATGGTTGGAAAACCACCCGCCGCGTGGTACTCACTGGAGCTGCTGCTTCAAAACAGCATGACGTGTTAAAGCTGCAATGTCTCAGCGTTTGTAAGTTTCCAAACTTCTGGTTCAACATAACCCTGACAATTCAAGTCATCCCGACGCACCGTGTTCAACTAAGTTATGATTGAAATCGGTGTATCCGAGTCCGATGGTCGGATTGTAACCAGGTGAGAGTTTGTACGCCGAACACCGGTGAACGAGGACTAATGGTCCCTCCGAATAACCTATACGTGAGTTCTCTAAACTCCGTAGAGATGTAGTTACTAACCGGTTATATCCCGGCTAGGTGTGGGATCCAAAAACTCCGAATATAAAACTGTGCTTCGCTTTCGAGACTCCAGAGGATGCTCTATCTCTACGTGAACTCATCTATGGTTACTGTTGCCTCACGAGCGTCCCAAGAGCTAGAGAACCATCGGGTAAACCATCGGGTATTAATGCGCCTGCAGAGTACCAAATTGAAAAACAAATGGATCACATCCGACGCTAAAATATCAAATTTGTCACACCTCTCCAAACCGAGGGAAGATAGATCTAATATAGCTAATGGACGCTTCTTGGACACGGTCGATATGACGGCCAAGTACCCGGATGATACCCAGTCGGCTAATTCGTTGGATTACAAGCTGGCTCGTGAGAAACATACAATCTACCCAAGTGCATCCCGTATTCCATCAGGTGCTATAGAATTGAAGCTGATGTTTATAACAGATAATCCTCCGACCGGCCCCGGTCCCATCAGATTTCCCATTGATTTCAACGACAAGATCTAACTGCTGTATATGAACTGACTATTGGAGGAGCATTACGTGTGGCAGTGGATTCATTTCATTCCTTGTTTACTGTAACGGTTTCGTGGTTCGTACGTCAACAGTCAAAGAAGGTATACGAACTTCTAATATTGTACAGCTGTCAGCGTCAGATAGCCACTATACTTAAGATATAATACGTCAGTGTCAGAGTGTACTTCAATGCATACATATCTGTAGAGTACTTCCTGTTTCGGAGCTCATATACATGGATCGGTGGTCTTTTATGCCCACCTCGGTCTGTTTCATTGTTACAAATGTCGGGATAACATGCTCCTTGGGGGAGTTTAGGTGTCAAATAAAGCTATCAACATGGTCAAAGAGTTTTGGCATTCTCGATTAATTGGATATGCATGCAAGGGGTCACGGCCTTCACGCCGCCCGTCCTAGAAACCCATCAAGGTATCCGTGTACTCCAGAGCCATTTCAGATTCAATCATAATTTATAGACATAGAAAATCATAACCTATTCCTCTATCTAGAAAACTGTAGAGACCACCGTCATAGTAAATAGTTATCGCTTGTGAACATACGAGTTCTTCGTAAGCCTCCTCAAGTTCTTTCCCCAAATATAGAGAGGGATGGCAACCAGATATATGAAGGTGCTTGTGCCAATAATGGTCATCATTGGGCGGACATAACCTGAGCTGATCACCCAGGGCGTCAAAAATTTGCTCACACCGTATCCCTATATCGCGAGTCAGCGCCTGTCAAATATTATAGAGTATCAATTTCAAACCCATAAGTTCTTGTTCACTGTTGCAGAAACTAGGATTTCGCCAGCGATAGGTTTGTATGAATCAATAGAGTACGTCATTGCCTTCATACTGTCAATAATGACCCCACGAAGTTCTGAACTAGGGGGTAAGAAAGGGCTCACAATGGCTGAGATTGCGGTAACCTAGATGATTGTTGGTCAGTGTCAATCCTCTTTTTAGTGGCAACCAATCTAACCTGAAGACCGAGCAACGTGTATCCAACGATAACAATAACCTCCATCTTCCATAGGTTTTGATATCCATAGGCTGTCACCAAAGCTCCGATAATCGCAAGGATTACGAATGGAACCAAGGTTGGAAGTCGCATCTCTGGTTCCCGAATGCCTCGATTCTTTCTAGTTGCTCTCATGCTAACCCAGTCGCTCAGCGGCCCAGCAATAAACATGCCCACTGTGCCTCCGACGAGAGGTGCAAAATTCGTTAATCCCACGGCCAAGGCAGACATGTTGTACGGTGGGGCAGCAAATACTTGGGATTGGGTAAGGTTGAGCATCAGGAAGCACGAGGCGCTCCACGAAAAAGCGAACGAAGTCCACTCAATAATTGGGAAACTGAAGAGCATTATGGGAGTCCAGACAGAAAGCCAAGACTCCTTCTTTGACGCCCGCCTTGTGAATCCGGTGAACTGTGACTTGGTTGGGCTACCTTTGCGGAAAACGTTGTCAACGTACTCCGTGACACCATGGATGCCCTTATCGGGAGTGACAGATTGTTTTTCATTTTCAGTTAATGGCGCTTCTGACGGAGTCAATCTATCATCTGTTGTACCAGCGTCAACTAATTGTCTCCTGTCGTAGTGGGTTTCCGGGTATAAGAGTAACTGAAAAACAAGCATCGCGGCGTACAAGGCGACGTTGAGCCACCAGAAGCTCCTCCAGCCATACTTGTCCGACATGGCACCCGAAACAATCGGCCCAACCTAGATATCATTAGCATACATTTCCGGCACTCGTCAGCAGTCAATTCTAACCATCAAAGAGCCAAAGTAGCTCCATGTGTACACATTCATCCAGAGCCCGCGCTCGTTCAAGAACATCACGTCGGCAATCAAGACCGGAGGAATAGTCTCAGCGGTGCCTGCCAAATTTGACGTTAGTCAGTACTATAAGTCGTTGATAGCTATCGCTTACCCGCTCCAATTCCGTGCAAGATAGATGCTCCCATCATTGAGTTGTATGAGTTTGCATTTGCCCGCCAGATACACGCGGCTAGAGAAACCAATCCAGAGAGAATCTGGACCCAACGTCTGCCGAACGTTGTTGACATTGGCACCCAGAGGAAATTAGAGAACCCGAGAACAAGAATACAGACTCCCGTCTGAATGTATACGGTCAAATCAGGGCAGCGTTCGGGCGGGAGTTGGGCTTACGAATTGCAGGATATCTGCAATACTCCTCTCTGGCCATTCGGCGATGTACATCGGTACCTGCGGAGCGATTGCAAGAGGCCCGAAAGCGTTGACGAAGGCAGTCATGAACATACTCGCCATGGCGATGCCCTTCCATAGCGGAGTCCAATTCAGGGGGTCGTCGGGGTTATTGGATGGCTGAGGTACTAAAACTTGATTCGATTCGTTCTCGACGAAATGGATTCCGGCCACTGTCGCTAGTCAACATACACCCAGTGAAGGCAGCCAAGTGTAAAGAAGACTGTCGTTCTAGGAGTGAGGTGCAAGAAGATAATAAATACACACCATCCTGCGCCATAATCTCCGTCCCGGGTATAATGTCGACATGAAGGGCATTTTCAACTTCGCGGACGAGTTCCAGGTTGTTCTCCATAGCTTTTTGGTGGTTGTTGATTGTCTCAATCTGCGGGCTGGGAGTCAGCTTGGAGTGGTGATGAGGGACACGCAAGCTTTTTAAGTACTCGAGTACGTACAAACGTGTATCCACTGACACCAGACCAACCAATCCCAGGCCCTACCACGTACTCGTACATACACATACTATGACGTATTTGCGATATCGTTACGCACAAGCCCATGAATATAAAGTCCTAGCTGTGTAATTCGTTCAATTACACTATTTAGGTAAACGTTCGCAAGCACAGGCCACACAGCTACGGTCAACATCAACCCAGGATTTCATTATATTTCAGTCCGCTAAAAAGCGAACCCTGTCGTGATGCGGGCCATAAGTACCTAAACAGGCCCTGCAGGCCGCCCAAAAAGCTTGAAGTCCGGAGGATCCCAGCAACCCCGGTCTATCCCAGCAACCCCGGTCTAGCGCGCAAAACAAACAGCCCGCCCAAGTCACCGTTTACGTCCCAAAAATACAACATTGCGAATTTCTTGTTATAGGGAAGGGCTATTCGCGTTCAGCTCGCTTCCGCGGGCTCTCCATACGCTATATATGTGACTGGGAATCCGGAGGATAGGGTTCTAGAGCACGAAATGAGTGCTTTGTCTGTCGGGGAATCTGCCACGGATTTGAAATTCGCCATTGTAGGGTCTAGCGTTTGGATGAAATAGATATGCTTGTACTCTAAATTATATTAATATATTACACGAGTATCTAAATCCATGTCAAAAATCATGTCCTGCAAGGAGACAATGCGGAGAACGAAACAAAACTAATACAGCAATGGGTATGCAAAACTAGCGGGCGAGAATTATCACCCGGTGATGAGTTATCACTGGCAAATCTAATCACTTCTATGTTCGGCCGAGACCGCATCAGTACGCCTACAGACCGCCCTCATTTCTCAGATAACAACGAAATTTGCCTTAACCATAGCCGTCCGCAAAGCAGAGGTATAGGCCCATGTTTAAGTAAGGATGCTACCAGAAGAAATGTCGAAGCCTAACTTTACATACCGCAAAAATATATGAAACAGAGGCGTTCAGCGGGCCCCTCAATCCCTAAACTGCCCAGCACTCAATCATATATGGATACGTAGGAGTTGATATCTATGTAACCTATTGTATGAGAATGAACAATAATATGCTCAGAGATTATAGCAAGTCTAAACCCATCTTCGAATCTCCACCGCGACGACAACCTTCATTGAAATCTTGCCACATGAAGCCACCGCAAAAACCTAGCGGCGTTTGGAGCACAAGGCTGATAGAACGTCGTAGTTCGAAGTGGTCCATCTCACATATCGCCAAACTAAGACTCAGCTGCATGAACGACGCTTCGTCATAAACGCACACTGCTGTACCCCACAATTCTAGTCGACTTCTATGCTCAAATAAAGCGCGCCAGTGCATTACCGATACTCGGCTAGGGAGGAATCCCTCACTTATGCCACGCGGCTTATGTTTATTGAAACTATCTCTTAATCAGTGGAACTATTTGTCTGTTCCAAGCAAATATTTGTTGTTGGATACCTGTCGGGATTCCGAGATTCCCAGGTTAGACCAGACATAGCATTAGTGGATTATTCTTCGAGTGAGCGTCTATGAACCGGCGCTCTCGAAAGTACGAAGCCAACAGTAATACAGGGTCGTATAAACTAAGACAGGGCGTTGTAGAGTGGCGAGAAGAATATCGAACTCAGGGCACTCGAGCTGATATCTACACTAATCAAAATGCTGAGTTCTGGTTGATCTGCTCCAATCCCTTCACAAAAAAATGAAACAATCTTGCATATAAAGCAAAAGCCGTGGGAAGAATCCCAAGAAAAAGACAAAAATACGAGTAATAGGTAATTTACGTGACCAGATTGTTGAAATGATGAAATGATACAATGTTGCATCGTTTCTGCTCACGAAACCCATATATTTATACTGCCCACCGACTGGCTATCTATATCTAGTCTGTCAGCCGACTGACAGACTACTATATATCCGCAAGCCATGTATCTCCGAATCGCGTATTATTCATAAATTCGTGCAATATAAATTGTTAAAAGTAGAGATAGAGAAGCTTGATTTCTTAATAGAGTCTATCTACGTAGGAGCTTATATGCTCTTATATACTGTATTCATAGTATGTCTTGTACGCATGTATGCGCACCCAGCTGGCATCTCCAGCTGAGTCCCAAATGTCCGTCAGCCCGATTATATGATCTCGGTCAGCCCTGCTGGAGCCCATAAGCCTTACAAAGGGTGGCGATACATATATTTGTTCCGTCCGAACGGCGATAAATCCAGTTCGCGAGATTGCACATCCGGTTCACGATATGTGTGTGTGTGTGTGTTTATCATACTGTATTCATTCTATTTAGAATATGACAGGTTTTTAATCCGTTTTTCCCCGATACCCCGCGGTGTGACCCCGACGTGTCCGCCAAGCCCTCCTCTCGGTCAAATGCACCTCATGCATACGGCCCAGGCGCCTTATTAGGGGTGTGGGCGCGTCCAACGCCCACACCTAACAAGCCGCTCGCTAGCGGGGCACCTCGTAGCCACACTCCCACTAGAGCCTCCCCCGCTCCCAGCTCCCACATCTATTCAACTTGGAGCTCAATTAACTCCTTGAGTTTTACTTTGACCAGGATATTGTTTATATATGAAATGTAGTTAACAAGATGCTCTTTCACTTGCTTGCCTCCTCTTTTAGTTTTCTCTAATATTCAAGGAGTTGTTGTAGATCAAGTACAGTGGCTTAGAATATACTCAGCACTGCTGATGCTGCTAAGCACTGCTTAGCACCACTGGTATTTTGCGTCAGGTAAATTATTTCTACCTGATGTTTAGATACATGTTGTATACCATCAGGTAAATCTTTTCTACCTGATGCTTAGATACATGTTGTATACTATCAGGTAAATCTTTTCTACCTGACACTTAGATACATGTTGTATACCATCAGGTAAATGTTTTTCTACCTGACTGTAAAGTGAATCTGTGATGAGTGACAGCTCATGACTCCAATGTCATGACCTGAACCAGTTCACAGACAGTTCTAGTATCTGCCCAAGGATAATGCGGAATCTATCTACATATAGTAGAGCTACTCTATGTAAAAGGGCATGGAATTTGACCAAGAATTGGCAGACTTATGGGGGTGGTTGATAGGTGGGCAGGTGGAAAAGAAGGAGGACTACCTACCCCACTTGATTTCTCCACCAATGCTGGTTGGAATTCAGTGCCCTTGCTGCCAGTGTCTCTTATGCATAGCAGAAGTCTATTCAGGGTCAGCTTGGCGATTTCAAAACAGTGTAAAGTGTCACTTGGGCAAAAATTCCCTGAGTTATGCTATAGTAGAGTGTCTCCTAGTATTGTAACTTTAAAATTGTAACTATTACAATAACCACCCATCCAAATATGCCAAGATCAGTACCAATTGACAGCCAGCAAGCCATATATGCTCTGATATTATCACTAGCAAATTCGATTTACAATTGGTGATAAAACAGGGGAGTCAAAAGAAAGACAAAAAATCCGCCAGCCGCATGGACTCTCACTCACATTTGCAACTTGCTGAAAATTGGTCCATTTGACTTGATTTTTGGATGCATATGTAGGCCTTGCAGTTACCTATCATACTGCAGTCTCTGATCTTCTCTCCATTGTGTTGTTGTTGAGTAACTTGCAATTTTGAAAAAATACCGAGATTTCTTGGTGCAAGGCGCCCCGCTAACGACTTGTTAGGTGTGGGCACAGGGCGTGCCCACACCCCTAATAAGGTGCATGGGCCGTATGCATGAGGTGGTCAAATGTACCTTCCCTTTCTCCTTCCCCCCATTTATCCACCACCCCACTGCTCCTCCTACTCTCCCTCTCTCCCATGCAGGGTCTCATTGTTTGTATCGCAGTGGAATACACCCACTGGCCAATCCCCATCTGTTCTGTCCCACCCTTCGTACTAGGTCCTGGCTGACTGACCAGCATGTTCACCTGAAAGCGCAGAAGGCACATTGAGATTGTTTGTGGGGCAGGTGCCGGGATTCGAACCTGTAACATAGTACTCTAGTGGTACAGCTTCATATCCAATTATCAGCACGTTAACCACTACACTACGGAGACCCACTGTAAAGGCACGTACGGTAGCGTACGGCTAGGTATATCAATAGATGGAATACGGTTGCACACGTGGGTGCGAGTGAGTATAGGTGTCAGAGTAATTGGTGAGATTCTCGATGATGATCCATGACTCAGAACGAGTCAACTATATAGAATGGCCGTTACCCGGCCCTGGACACATCACGTTCCGCCCGCCATTACATCATCCCCCTCTCTAGGTGCAGACCTTCTGGGCTTCATCAACCATTGCAAGTCAAAAAAAGACATAAGGAGTATCCACGTATATTACAGTACGCATCTGTAAATCCCACGACCGATCGGTGCAGTTCAGTTCGACCTTTTGGCGGGTCCGGCGCACAGGAAAATTCCACCTCCACTTGAGGGTGATCCGGAGGTGGTAAAACTTGTGCCGATGCCATTTGTCCCGGGCCGGAGTCCCAAGAAGAGAAAGAACAAAGAAAACACCTAACCGACAGCTTCCTCCACTCCCTAACTTCATATTTCTGCCCATTCACCTCCGCTGCATTCCCGGGTGTGTTTGGTGAAACTTGTTGACCAGTTCTGGAGCATTCTCGAGGTTTTTCGCTGGCTCCCAGCTTGTTCGTACGTAGTTGTAACCTGCCCACTGGACAAGATAGTGTAGCTTTCGGTAGTACCGTTTTCAGTCGACAATTCGTTCGACATCCCAATCGTATCCAGAGTCGTCCACTATGGTTGTCTGAGGCTGCGATGCAGGTTGGCCCATGATGGGTGGTGAATATCGGTCGAGTAGAGAGACATGGAACACATCATTGATCCGCATCGTTTTCGGCAAGTCTAATTTGTAAGCATTCTTATTGATCATCTTACTTACTGTGTACGGTCTTGCGCGCTTGTAATCGAGCTTCTTGCACGGTCTCGTCGTGCGTATGTTCCTGGTCGAGAGGCAGACCTTGTCTCCAACCTTAAAAATCATCTCTTTCCTGCGGGCGTACTTTCATTGTCGAGTTTGTGCTTCCCGCAGGGTCTGTCGGAGGATCTCGTGTGTTTCATCACCTCCAGCTAGCATCATGTCCGCTTTCACTTCCGACCATGCAATGGTTGGTGCCTTCGGCCGTTTGAACTGCATTTCTGGATGAAAATGGTAATTAGCCCAAAAGGGCGTCATTTGGGTCGATGTATATACCGAGTTATTGTAGGCGAATTCGGCGAGTGCTAAGAGCTCCACCCAGTTATCCTGCTCGTAGTTGCAGAAGGCTCGAAGATACTGCTCCATTGTTTGATTTTGCCGTTCCATTTGACCATCGGTCTGAGGGTGAAATGCGGTAGATAGTAAGTGATCAGTGCTCATATGAAAACAATCTCTAGCCCAGAATCTGCTGGTGAATTCCTTCCCCCGATCGGTAACGATGTTGTCTGGTACTCCGTGCTTGCAGAGAATGTGTTCAAAAAAGAGCCTTGCCAGCTCGGGTGAGTCGATATCCTTTCGGCAGGGTAGATGACTCGCCATCTTGGTCACTCGATCCACGACGACTTAGATTCTGGTGTACTCAGAAGCACTTGATTCCGGTAAGTCGGTGACGAAATCCATAGTGAGTCCCTCCCAGGGCCGTGATGGTGGTACTAATGGCATGTCGACTCTGTGACGGGTGTGGTGTGGTGCCTTGATCCGATGACATAACTCGCATCCCGCGATATATTTCCGAACTGTAGCATTCAAGGCTGGCCAATAGAAATCACGAGATGGTAATTCGGCAGTCTGGAGAGCACCGAAGTGACCAGATTCCGGGTTGTCATGAAACAGACTAATGACTTTACCGCAAAGAGAATCATCCTCCGGTACGTATATCCTCCTTTCGTAGGTCAGAGCTTCTGAGACAACTGTCCATTGATCCCGATCTCGACCCGAGTCGCTACGTCACTCCGGTCCACCAATCATTGGAATATCGACTAATCTGCGATTGACATCGACGGCCAAGAAATCGGTGGCCTGAGCAGCCTCGATCGCTGGTAAGAGATCATCCTACGGTTCAACTGTAGCTGCCAGAGTTGCAAGTAAAAGACCAACCGGTTTCTCGTACCCAATCTCATAGTCGGGTCATCTTGATGGTCCATTCGCCGGATTCTTGGTTCCTACCAGGTGCTGGATTGTAAAGTCATAGGATGACAGGACCTCAGCCCATCGGGCTTGTCTCCAGGAGAGCACTTTGGAAGTCTGGAAGTACTCGAGGTTATGGTGATCGCACTGTATCAAGACCTTCTGATCAGCGGCTTCGAGATAGTGCCGCAATTGTTTCATCGTTTCCGCAATTGCCAATAGTTCCCAAGCGTATGTGTCGTAGTTCTGTTCGGCAGGGGAGCACTTCCGAAAGTAAAAGTTGACTGGTCTGAGGATCCCAAAGCCATTGTACTAATTTAGGATGCCGGCAATCATGAAGCCGCTCGCGTCGGTCTGCAGGATGATGGGCTTTTGTGGGTCGAAATGTTGGAGGATCGGTGCTTCGGTGAACGCCCTCTTAAGCTTCCAAAACGCAAGCTCGGCCTCCCGAGTCCATTCTCACCTTGATGAGCCCGATTTCGTTTGTAGTAAGTTGGTCATTGGTGCTGCCACTTTGGTGTACTTCCAAATGAACCGCCAATAAAAGTTCGTGAAGCCCAGGAGTACCTGTACATCCCGGTTTCACTTCGGCGTAGGCCAATCCTCAATTGTTGATATTCGGTCCGAGTCCATGCCGATCCCCTCCGAGTCTATTACAAATCCAAGCAAGCCGACCTCCGAGACTCCGAATTAGCAGTTTTCTGCTTTGCAGTATTGACCGAATTCCCATAGCCGTTCCAGCATTTTTCGAACGTGTTCCTCATGCTCTTTCTCATCGGTTGAGTAGATTAGAATATCGTGAAGATAGCACAAGGTAATGTCGTCAATGTAAGGCCACAGGCAGTCGTCCATATAAGACTGAAAGGTTGCCAGTGCATTTGTCAATCCGAATGGCATAACTCAGTACTCGAACTGACCGTAACGCGTCCGAAATGCCGTCTTGTACTCGTCGCTTTCCTTGATCCGAATGAGATGGTAAGCATTCCGTACATCCAGTTTCGTGAAAATCTGCGCTCCGCGTAGTCTGTCGAGCATTTCTGAGATGAGTCGCAAAGGATATCGGTTCTTGATAGTCCCTGAGTTGAGAGCCCGATAGTCCACACACAGCCGCAGACCGCCGTCCTTCTTTTTGACAAATAAGATCGGTGCCGCCACCAGTAATGATGACCGCTGCATGAAGCCATTCGCTAGGTTCGTTTCGATGTAGGCCTTGAGTGTTCTTAGTTCGACTTCTGACAGGTTGTAGATTCTTCTATATGGAAGCTTGTAGCTGGGCTCCAGGGCGATCACATGATCAATTGATCGGTGTGGTGGAAGTACCTCTGCTTTGGCCTTACTGAAGACCTCCACAAATTCCTAGTATTTGGCAGGAATATAGCCTCTGTCATCTGTAGGTACAGTATACGCTCCGTCTGTTAAGATTAGTCCCTGCGATTTCACGGGGGTGGGAGCGGAAAAGGGTGATCCAGGAGGCCTTGTCATGAACGGTTTGCCCACCAAGGAGCCAAGCCCCACCGTCCTGTCTCTCCCTTTGTGACTTGGTGAGCCGGTAGCAGTCATTCAAGCACTGTCAATGTGTAACTCTTCTGCCGCAACTACCGCCGCTGCTCCCTACTCGTCGTGTCCAGCACTTCGGAGTATTTTCTCACCTGAGGTTCCTCCCAAAGTTGCTCCCAGCAGCCCTGTGCAATCTCCTATCTGTAGGGCGAATGTCTGGTCGACTTCATCGCTACCAAGAAGATCGACAAATGCCGTACCTCCCAAAAGTTCAATGTTCGGAGGAGCGTGGCCGCGTCCCGGCAAAGTTCTGGTGGTATCCGCCATTCGGATTTCCGATTTTTCCCCATCCCAAGGATCCCGTACTCCCTCATCCTGAGGATTCCGTACTCCCTCATCCTGAGAATCCCGTGCCTGTAGTTTCCCATTCGGAGTTTGTAAGGCTGTAAGTCGACCGGTGCTCTAGTCGATCTCGGGGTTCCGGGCCGTAAACCACGGCATTCCCAAGACCAAGTCATATGCCCGCGTAGGCACGATAAGGACCTCCGGTTCGTCAACTGGGGCCAATTGATCCAAATATCGAACCACGATTGTGGTCTTCCAGCTATCTTTGGCCTCCACCATTAACCGGCCATCCAGGCCTACCGTAGCAGTGAGTGCTGGTTCATCTCGTATCCAGAGTCGTCTCCGCAGCCTGGGTGCCATGAATATGCTTGTGGCACCGCGGTCGATAAGTGCTCGTACTCGCTGCATTTTGCCATATGCATCCCGCACCTTCACTTCATGCACTATATGTGCCGTATCCGGTTTGGTTGTTCCACACAGGTATTCCCTTGACATGACAGCCCTAGGGCTCTCCGGAATAACCCTCGATTTCAATGCAACTCGATGGGGTTTGAACTCGTCCAAGGTCGCCATTAATGCCCATGCTCCTAGGTTCTCTATCCCAAGCTCTGCATCGTCCACCCTCTCCCGCCAAGCTAGGTAGTGGGAGAGGTAGACGAGTTTTTTGATTGCTGGGTATCGAATGACCGCTGCCGATTAACTTGTTGACCTCCGGTGCTCAGATTCGAGTCCGGGTATAGAGGCCAGCTGAACTTTGGACATTGGTTCGCAATGTGATCTCCGCCGCATCTGGTGCATTTCTTGCTCGCCACTCGATTCTCATAAAGTTGCTTAGAGGCTCATGGTGCCGGTGGTAATTTGGGACGGTTTCCGCCGTCATTGCCGGACTGATCGTAATTGAATGGCTCTGAGATTGATGGTCTGAAATTCCGTTTCTTATCGCCTTTCTTGGACGATTCTCCTGGTTGCCTGTGCTGTTGCTGTTGCTGTTGCTGTTGCTATTGACCGCCGGTCGTCCCATGCCCTTGTCGAGGTTGGAATTCCGCCACCGCCGCCCGGTCAAAGCGCTCGTCGATGCTCCCAAATCATCCGTCGACCAACGGTGCGATGCGCAACCGCAGGCCAGGCCTCATCCCCGTCCAAGCCATCTCTTAGAGCATTTTCTGGAAATGCTGTTCATCCCATCCGGCCTCCCGCCATAATGCCCCTACTCGATTAGCCTATGCCCGGACGCCTTCCTCCGTGTCGTGGTGTCCTTGGTAGAAATCTTGGTATCCGTGCATAGCCGCGTTCATCTCCCGATTCTTATTACCATAGGTCTTTGGGATATCCGCTTTGAAGAGGTCGAAGTCGTTCATTGCAGGGTGGTTAGATATCCGTAGCTTCTGGCCCCACGCGATTGGATCCTACATCTTCGTATTCGTTTGAGTAGGATTCGGGTGACTGCTCCAGCTCCCGAGGAAGTTGAGCGCGTACTGGACCTGGTTGGGCCCGCCGTGCGGAAAAAGATGGCTGTGGGACTTCAAACTACCTCGTAGAACGCTGAGAAAGTTATCGAGTTCTGAGATACCGCCGCAGTACCGCTCCAGGTCCACCTTTTTGAAAATTGTGGGATCGTTACTTGATTGTCGCGTAGGTCGTCGCTCGGCCACCATTCGCTCCCGCTCAGCCTCCCACTGAGCCCTCTCCACCGCCATACGTTCCCGTTCAGCCTTCCGCTCTTGTCTCCATTCCGCTTGCTGCTCGAAGAGCAGTTTCATCATCATCCGATTCTGTGTGATCATATTTACGCGGTCATTGTCGGTGATACTTGACATAAGATCGTCAGGGTTATTTTCTTGACCACCAGTTGGTGCTGGGCCAGGGTGATCGTTGTCTTCATCATGAAATTGATTGTGATCTTGGTCAATCTCGTCTTCGGGTAGGACTATCACAGTGGCACGGTCTATTGGCGGAGCTCGGCTGGTCAAAGCCAATGCCTGTAAGGTTTCATCGTTCTCACGATCATTAGCTGTTCGTACTTGAACTCTAGTTTGCTTCTTTGGAGGCATTGGGGTAATAATTGCTCATGTTGTATACGTGTTGCGACGCGTCGAATATGATCAAATCGCGTAGTCCCGTGAGCGAAACGTATCCGCTGAGTGAGAATCGAGAATAGTGTAAAGGCACGTACGGTAGCGTACGGCTAGGTTTATCAATAGATGGAATACGGTTGCACATGTGGGCGCGAGTGAGTATAGGTGTCAGAGTAATTGGTAAGATTCTCGATGATGATCCATGACTCGGAACGAGTCAACTATATAGAATGGCCGTTACCCCGCCCTGGACACGTCACGTTCCGCCCGCCATAACACCCGCCCCCGGTTCACGATATTTTTGTCTGGTTCATGAATTGGATCCAATTGACGAACTTACAAACTAAACTAAAGCTGTCCATACATCCAACTATAAATTTCTGTGAGTTTCTGGGCACTTCATTCTTTTACCATCGCTGCAGCCATATATCACAATTCCTTGCCACCATGTACTTTTCTCCTGCTATGGGACTGAATTTGATCACATGTAACCACCAACACTAGCACTCAAGTATCACCAACACTGTTTTCCTCTTCCGCTGAATCATCCAATACCTCCCAAGATTCTCGTAGCATGAGAGATATCTCTGTGCGTTCGGTCAGAGGTTTTAAATTGCCACAAACATAGTCTTTTTTGTGACAATAACCAGAGTACTTCAGAATATTTTTATAGGGTCTACAGCGCCGCGTTCCACATCCCTTTTTACAGTTGCAAGATACACCGATTTTATTGCTAGTAGATGCTTGTGATGCTGTGTGGGCTAGAGTGATCTCATTTCTAGTCTCATTAATAGAGATGGAATTTCTCTGGGCTTGCTGTATGGCAGCACTGACCGCTGTGCATGGCTGCTGGTAAGATTCACCGCCTCTACCATTGTCAGCACATCCAGATGCATTTCCCAGTTTATTTATAGTCATGCAACATCCTTCGTGGGGTCACAGAAATTCCTCCCATTTATGAACTGGAACCAATTCGCAAACCGGACATTGGATCTCGCGAACGGGCACCGGTTGCGTATGGGACGGAACATATGCAACATAAATTCGCACAATGATATCGAGTGCGATACTATGACGCAATGATATTCGCGTTTGCTCTTGCTCGTATGATAGGAAAATCGGGGTGGAGATTAATCGATCGGTCTAAGATGTTTTGTTGGGTTATTCATTTAACGATCTGCGACACTGTTGTGACAAAAGTTGGATTGTTGCACATCACCGGCCAACTGTTCAAAATCTAGGTAACATCTAGAAACAAGTTATCGAAGTGTTCCTAGAACGTTCCGCAGCCATTCTTCAGCCGCTCTTTTGATTGATTCTATTCTCAAGCAAGATTAAGTCGCGCCTTTTCAAAATAGACGTTCTCAAGAGAGCTAGGGTTCGCCATGAACATGACGATCAATGACATCACACTTCTTCCACGACAGGAACTGTCTCGCGTGCTCTCCGCCGATCACCCTAGTAAAACCCATCAAAACTCCATCCGTTCATCTCTTCCACTCCTAACCCCACCACCACCTCCTCTCCTATTCCTGCCGGTTTGCCACCAATCCCCAATCTATTGTGCTAACTGTAATGCCTTCCGCCATTGCATCCTCTGCCCTTGGCGCATTCCAGGCTTCCTTCTCCGTCCTACTCACGTTGAGCTATGGCGTTCTCGCTTCTCGGCTTGGAATCATCAACTCAGGGACAGCAAAGGATGTCTCCTCTCTTTGTGTCAACATATTTCTCCCGGCACTCCTGATCACTAAGGTCGGTAGCGAAATTAACACTCATAACTTCACCAACTACGTCCCAGTGTTTATTTGGGCCTTCATCTACCATGCAATCTCTTTGTCTTTTGGAAAAGCAGCGGAAAAGGTTCTGAAGCTACCGTCTTGGGTTGCCCCCGCGTGCATGTTTAATAACACGACTAGTTTGCCATTGCTCTTAACGAAGAGTCTTATGACAACCGGGATATTGACTTCAATTACGGGAAACGACGTGGCTGGTGCGGTAGACAGGTCGCAATCTTATTTTCTGATCAATAGTATGGTTTCGAACACGGCCACCTTTGTAATTGGTCCAAAGCTTCTCAATTGCGATGGCGACGACGACGAAAACGAGGAGGAAGAAGCTTCGCAACAACGTGAAGAAGCAGATGAAAACACGTCTCTCCTCCCAAAGCCGATAACCATGCGCATCTCTTCTCTCGAATCAACGGCATCAAAACACTTCAACCGTCTACCTACACGCCTGCAATCAACTTTGTCCTACATTGCTTCGCTACTCAATCCAACCTTGTGGGGCGCACTCATTAGCTTATTCGTCGGTTTGACTCCCTCCGTACACCGCGCTCTCTTTGCAAATTCGCAGGATGGAGGGTGGTTAAACGTTTGGTTTACCTCGTCAGTGCGCAACATTGGTGATCTATTCACATCACTGCAGATGTTTGTTGTTGGTACTAAACTCTCCGATTCCCTTGTTATGCCAAAGGGATCTTCCTCACCATGTCCTCCGAACAAAGCTATTGCGATTATTTTCCTCGTACGCTTCGTATTTTGGGGCGTTTTCAGTATTCCGATTATTTACATATTGGCAACAAAGACGAAATTGTTGGGCGATGACCCAATGCTTTGGTGGAGTATGATGTAGGTCCCATATTATCCTCCGGTTCTGCAATATCTAACTTTCCCCCCGAAGGCTTCAACCAATCGGACCCCCCGCTATGATACTTTCGAGTCTGGTAGAGGTTGCCGGAGTGGGACGGACCGCGAAAATGAAAGTCGCCAGGACACTAGCGTACGCATATGTGGTGACTCCTATTATGTTTGTGGCTGTCGTTTGTGCATTGAAGGCTTGCGAAGCGATATTGGATAAGAGACGATAGGAAGTGGGTCATAGTGCTGGAGATGGTATTTATATATATGGAGTGATAGGGAAGGGATATTTTGGTTGCAACCAAGTTATATAGGGTGTTTTCGTGGAGCTGGTGGAATACAGCGTTGCATAAACCTGTATTTGTAGATATTGAGGCGGGTCTACGGGGATTCAGGTAATGATTGGCATTATCTAACCTGAGTAAGAGGTCGTCTCGTGGTACTCAGCTATCGGCGTGCATCTAAGCTTGTATTTCTTTTATAAGTTCTGCAGTCGGTGAAGTGCGGGAACTTTGATTTAAACGCCACTGAAACTTGCTAGTACCAATTACATCAATTCCCCACCCACGAGGAAGAACACGCTCTACCATCATAGCCAAAATATTCTGACGACTCTCCGCTGCCTTCAAGCGACCCATTAACAGCCATTACCGAATGTACCTTGAACTCTCTCCAATTCTCTTCTGCTCCTGTGAACCGATAGTTGGAACTAACTGTGGATGAAAGTGGCATCCGCATGCATATGAACCTTTCCCGCACAGAGATATAGCCAATTCGGTCACCGCCTCGCCTCCCTCATTAGCAGCCAGCAACACAAACCACCGGTTACACTGGAACCTAGTTATAGGTTTTCCACAAGCTGTCTAAATCGTTGTTTTGGACCGCTGAGGGATTCAGGCTGTCTATGAATAGTCAGGCTAACTATCGACGGCTTTGTTGTGATCATTCATGGTAGCCGCCCATCCATGGACGGGCAGTACCATCCATGGACAAGGCGGTTCCATTCACGGTACCACCATTCATGGACCTATGGATGGGATAGATAAATATGCAAATCAAAAAATACCTTTGCGTATAAATAATTACTAGAGAATAGTTCTTTTACAAGTCCATTGGCTTTGGTTTGCTGCCATATATTTCTTTTGCAACTTAGTTAACTTCACTTCAGTTCTATATATCTCTTTTATTTTATAAGTCCATTTGCTTTGCTTTTAGTCCCGAACCGCTACTCCAGTAGCGGTTCCCAGTAAGCGGTTCGAGACTACTTTGTTTTGCTTCTATATATCTTGTTTTGCACATCCATTAGCTTCAACTTGCTGCCATATATTTCTTTTACAAGTCAGTTAGCTTTGCTTCACTTGTATATATCTCTTTTATTGTATACTTAGTCCATTTGCTTCGCTTCGCTTCTATATATCTCGTTTTATAACTTGAAGTCAGTTGGCTTTTACTGACTTCATCTATGATAATTTTACTCTGCTAACTTACCAACAATTAAATTGCTGGCTCTCAATAGTCCTCTCAGTAGCACAAATTTAATTTGGATAACTTATTTTTATTTGTCCCATTCATGGGTCAGAGCAGCTTGGAGATTGAACGGCCTACTCTAGGCTAAAGAGAGGATCCATCAATGGCCTAACAAAATACTTAGAAGATTTGGATGTCACTGCAATCGATTTCCCATGCCCACATACTCGAGTCACGGTAGCCACGTATATATATAACGCAACCCAGCGCCGCAGCACCCCCATCATCATCACAGAACTTGATACAGCTTTTAAATGTCGTGCGAATTACGGAAAGCGCAATGAACTTTCCATCTCTTCTCCAGTTTTATAGTCTTTCACGGCGTTCTCTATTTCCAGCCGCCCTCCTGTTACTGTCTTTCACAGCCTCCGATGTTCAATAGATCTACACTCGGTGCAAATGCATATACGGCTGTTAACACGTACACATAGCGGTGAGAGTAGAAACTTGTCGATTATCTCGTGTGTAATGTAAAGTACAATCAAAGATAGATCAAGAGAAAGAGAAAAGAAGAAACTCGTAGATATGACAAGCAATCACGTGATCTCATGCAACAGTCCTCCACTGCGTCAACAACGGCAGCATGATATTAGTTCTGTACGGTTGACGACCTGGGACAGAAAGCCTCCGAATCGCAAACTGGAGCTCGTTTCCATTTCGGAAGCCCGGCTGCAACCCTCCTCGGTTTTTTTGCACCGCCGATATACTCTACTCGGGTCAGGCAGTAGAAGATCGGACACCCCATTTCTGGCAATGGATTTTGCTGTGTGGGCAGGGTGTTGAGTCACTACTGATCAGGGGGTGAAGCTAAGAACAAAATCAAAGCACATTGGCTTTGCCCTTTCTGTTAATATTCAGATCGTGTTATACCCATCGCTGGTTTTCGTGGTTGGTACACTTTTTTGTGACGACAGTTTTTTCCGATCTCCGAATGGTCAAGAATCGACCAAAAACGCAATAAAAACTCTTTAGTACACCCCTTTCTGACTGCTGACGTACTAACCACGAAGACCGGTACAATACCATATCTGGTCAGTTTGTTGTGGTAACCTGCCCGATCTTCTACTGCCTGACCCTACATACTAGTACTTCCATTTTGCTAAGCAAAATTAGTAACGAAATTATCGTGCACCGTATTAGTCTCAAGAGGGTGGAGGGTTCCGAGACACCATGTACCTGCTCAGCCATCCATAAGCGGCAAGGTTAGTGTAACTCAAAGAAAGCACGTGATACACAGTGCTACAGATGCTTGAAGAGCAATCCCGATACCCATAAGCTGTCCTGTGCTATATTTTTACAGGACTTAAAGCTACTAGAAGAGCGAACTGAGGCCGATATATCACCGGTTTCAATTTCCCAAGCCACAGCATGACTGGGGGAGTGGGGGCTAGGGAGGTTATATGTAGCAAGAATCAGCAGTCGTGGATGGGAGCTGGTTAGCAAACGCTTTCCGGTTCATGAACTGGACTGCAGATGTTGCGAACCGTCCTTTACAGTTCGTGAACCGTTAGGGTCGGCGATGGTATGAAACATATATATCAATTTATCTGTCGATGCCGACTCTGGGTTTTCCACGAGTTAGCTGGAGACGGCGCTCACGGTACGGCATAGTACTTGTTATTGGTGGGAGCCGGCACGCTGAAGTACCAGCGGTCAGTGGCGGTGATTGGACTTAGGCAATTGGCGGTCTTCTCCCAGCTCATACAAGGATCCTCTCTTTGACCTAGGCCGTTCACATTTGTGTGGTGACCCCAGGCTGTTTACGAACGGCCTTAGGCCATCCGTGAATGGTCTGAATCCCTCAACAGCCTGGTACATACTCTGTGTAAACAACCGGCTGCAGGCTTAGTTTAGTAAAATATCCCATGAGGTACACTTATTTTTCTCCTCTAAACGACAATGATTTCAACGTTATTGAATAGAGCTGTTGAGCTATACGGATGGAATGTGAGAAGTATTACATGTTAGCTAAGTAGAAATTAAGAGGAGGGGAGCTGTAATTCATACCGGTTGCCAATGATAAGGGCATGATGAGGTGGATGGACGAGTGACGGAGAAAACAACGGAGGGATGAAATAGTGGGAGTTTGAATAGGCTGGATTTTTTGAAGTCTCCTCGGGCTTGAGAAGGTCCGTTTATGAATTCTATTTGAGAATCTTCACTAGACAAACATCGGCATTGTTACCAGATATGCTTCCCGATGATGTAGATCTGGATGACGCTTATATTGGGAATGTACCACGATCAAGCGTACTTTTTAATTTACATCAGTTCTACGCAAGCTTGCTGTATTTAATAAAACCTGACCCAATACCCATAACAATAAAAAACTGAATTCAATGCTGCAACATTCACTAATCGGGGACCTATATACACTCTGACTAGCAATGAGAGCCAGCACCTCCGCGAATACTACGCTAGATCTCTCACAGAAGCTGTCACCGATGAGCAGCTGCAGCACTGGGACGTTCGACTATAAAAACTGTTTCATCAATCATTCAGAGCAGATGCACAATCTTTGGGTACAGCAATTCTTTCAACACAACTTGAAACTCGAGCTAGTCGAACTGCAATATATGTTCGATTCTTTGCCAGCAATGACTTGGAGCAAGGAAACATAAGAACCAAGTTCGGCTAAATGGAATTCCTCTTAGACCAGAACCTCTGTCTGAGAGTCTGTGTCCGCAATCTCAAAGTGGATATGACAACTCAAATGGCACCAAGTCTGGAGGCCAGATACCGGCGCCGGCATCTTGGAGCTTAACAGATCATTATGCAGATCAACTCACTGCACTTATAGGCATTGGCCGACATACTGCGAGAGCGAATTGCGTTCTATGGCACAGATCAGTGCTCATTGATCGTCAGACGTGCTTTTTGGCATAGGCCTGTCAGTTGGTACCGGCCATGGTACGTATGCATATATGGTAGTATAAAGTAGTATGTACGTACATAATGTTACATGTATTATCCCTTTGCCGGTAACCGGGTTTGGGCCCACAGATGGGCCAGCTTTTAAAAATACACATCACACAACCACAATCCAGCCAAATGCCCCCAGAATAAATAGAAATACTCTACATATGGTGAAATTCATGAAAACAATTTCGTTTGGGTGTGAAACATAAAGCCTCATTGCAGTCCTCACACTTTATGCTGGTTTTCATGCCTTCTCCACTACCACCCTGACTTCTTCTCCACCTGCAAAGGAAACAATCTACTCTACTCTCTATCCAAAGCGGGGAATGCATTCCTGGTACCTTTCGGCAGAGGGGCAGGGGGGTGTGCTTGGTAACTTGCCTGGTAGGCAGTGGGGGCAGGGCAGATTGTGTGGGGGGAGCCGACCGAGTGATTTTATGTGAAGCCGGAATGCGGGAGGAACTTTTCATTGTTGATGGACTTCCAGCTTGCAGAAGGTCATGCACAATGGAGAGATGGAAGTCAAAGTGATCCACAGTGCGCTCTTTGTTTGCTGGCAGATCTGGATAGATTATAAGGCTGTTGATAAGGGGTGTCTCCAGAATCCAATAGAAAAGTGGATACCAATTGCATCTGGATATGAGCTGTGTATCAAAATAGGTTCGATACTGGGCAGCTACATCCACTCCCACCTTGTGCTGGTTGTAGGCATCAACAATACCAGCAGGATCCCGTCCAACTGCATTCGATGATGGGTGGAACTCCCAGACATAGCCCTTCTCTGCCATGCAGAAAAACTTATATCCTTGACTAATTGGCTTGTTTGGCATCTTTGTAATGTGAATTGACCTGCCAGTGAATAGAATCATGGCTTCATCAATAGTAACATTGCTGCCAGGTACTTGGTACTGCTGTGAGAAAAACAGGCAGTTGCTCCAGTAGAATATCCACCTTTGAATGCCAACAAGGTAGGCCTTCAGGAGTTTCAGTTGGTGAATTGTATGGAGAAACATGAAAGAAGCGGCGGATCTCCTGAAAGCGAGTCTTGCCAAGGTAAGCAGCTGGTGGTAATCCATCCTTGGGAAGGTAAACTCCATCCTTCATCCAGTACCTCTCAGGAGGAACTCCAATCAGACCCAAATGAATTTGAAATGCCAGCCAGAGATAAAGATCCTGAGCAGTAACTGGCTGCCAGGAACGCTGCCGCTCCTTCTCTGCCCCTCCTTCTCTGCCCCAAGAAGCTGCTGCTGGGCATAGGAATTGGTGTTGGCTACAAGCTGTCCCACAATGGAGTTGGTAAGAAAGAGATTGAAGATTTGAATTGGAGTAATGGCATCCAGCTCAGAGACATCGGCAAAAGTGCAAATCGACTATAGGCTGCGCTACGCGCACACGCACACACGCGCAGCTCATAGCAAGCTTCCCGTGGACGCCTGCGCGACGCGCAGCCTATAGTCATCTATAGTCGATTCATAGAGATGTGCGCGTGGGCCTATGGTACTATATACGGCTACCGGCCAGAGATGGACCTATACTTGTCTTTACTGCCTGCTGTTATACCGGTACTGTACACACTATCGCTGCGAGTCTGCATGAGAGCCCGCTGGCGATTGAAAGCCTGCTCTAGAGCCTGCTTGAGAGCCTGCTTGAGAGCCTGCTTGAGAGAGCCGCGCTTCAGGAGGAGTAGAGTTTTCCACTAGAAGCTTTTGGCCGATGGCAAACTCTGAGTTTGTGGAAGCTTTGGCTAATAGAAGCTTCTAAGTCTGTGGAAGCTTTGGCTAATGGAAGGCTCTAAGTCTGGAAGCATTGGCTAATGGAAGGCTATCAGTCCGTGGAAGCTTTGGCTTATAGAAGGCTCTAAGTCTGTGGAAACTTCGATGCTGACGTTGATGTAGCTAACCTACTTGTCTAAGCGCTTCTAGTACTGTAATCACCATCACCAACACCATCACCATCGCTATCATCATCATGGCCATCACCATCATCACCATCAGCCCCAGAGTGAATGCACACACATACGCCCACAATCGATGGGAAGTGGGCAGCAGATTCTGCTGGAAAATCTGAGTCGGAGATCTGCTCTCCCCAAGATCCAATTATCTACCTTTCCATCAGAATCTAAGCCTGCAATTGTCAACACCATGGCTTTGAGGCATCGTGAGATCTCGTCTCGGTGGCCGCACTAAAGATAAGGTTCAGACTATGATATCGACCGACGTCATGATTTCGGCCACCTGCCACCTGCCACCCGCTACCCGCCACCTGCCACATACCACATGCCCCCTGCATCACGCCTCCCGGTGCCTGGCATCTGCAACTCAACAAGTCTCTGGATCGAGCATGCACGAGCATATTCGGGAGGAGTAGAGTTTTCCACGGGAAGCTTTTGGCCGAAGGAAAACTCTGACTTTGTGGGAGCTTTGGCTAATGGAAGGCTCTAGGTCTGTGGAAGCTTTGCCTAGTAGAAGACTCTAAGTCTGTGGAAGCTTTGATGCTGACGTGGACGTAGCCAACCTACTTGCCTAAGTACTTCTGGTATATGATCTCCATCCCATCACCATCGCCATCGCCATCGCCATCGCCATCGCCATCGCCATCGCCATCGCCATCGCGATCACCATCATCTCCATCAGCCCCGTACTGAATGCGCACACATATGCCCACAATCGATGGGAAGTGGGCACTAGATTCCGCTGGAAAATCTGAGTCGGAGATCTGCTCTCCCCAAGATCCAAATGCCTACCTTTCCTGCAGAATCAATGGCTTCAATTGTCAACTCCATGAGCGTGAGGCATGGTGAGATTCTTTCGCACTGGCCGCGCTAAAGATAAGGTTCAGACTATGATATTGACCGACGTCATGATTTCGGCCGACATACGCCGCCACCCACCCACCACCCGCCACCAGCTTCACGCCTCCCTGTGCCTGGCGCCTGCAACTCAGCAAGTCTCTGGACCGAGCACACAGGAGCATACATGGGAGCATATAGTCAAGTGAGATTGGGAGTGTCTTGCCTCTGGAGAGTGTATTTGGGAGCATAGAGCCAAGTAGGCTGGGAGTGTGCCACCGAGTGCAATGAAGAGTGTACTTGCGAGCGACTCGGAGGTGTACTTGGGTGCGTACTCGGAGGTGTTCTTGGGAGTGTCTAGAGAGCTTGCTTGGGAGCGTATAGTCAAGCAGGCTGGGAGCGTGTCATCGAGTGCAATTGGGAGTGTATTTGAGAGCGTGCTCGGGAGTATGCTTGAGAGCGTCTTGGGAGCATACTTGAGAGCGTAAAGTCAAGCAGGCTGGAAGTGTCATCGAGTGCAATTGGGAGTGTACTTGAGAGCGTGCTCGGGAGTGTAATTGAGAGCGTCTTGAGAGCTTACTTGGGAGCGTATAGTCAAGCAGGCTGGGAGCGTGTCATCGAGTGCAATTGAGAGTGTACTTGAGAGCGTGCTCGGGAGTGTGATTGAGAGCGTCTTGAGAGCTTACTTGTGAGCGTAAAGTCAAGCAGGCTGGAAGTGTCATCGAGTGCAATTGGGAGTGTATTTGAGAGCGTGCTCGGGAGTATGCTTGAGAGCGTCTTGAGAGCATACTTGGGAGCGTACAGTCAAGCATGCCGGGAGTGTGCCATCAAGAGCAATTCGGAGCGCATAGTAAAGCAGGCTGGGAGTGTGCAATTGAGTGCAATCAGGAGTGTACTTCAGAGCGTACTTGGGAGCGTGCAATGAAATGCATCTGGCGGCTTGCTTTCAGATTTGTATGCAGAGTGATATATAGTATCCAGCGTGATGTATAGTATCAAGCGCTCATAAACGCATCCTATCATAGTAATCTAGTCAACTTGCAGTTCCATAGGACTTCATAGTGCCACGCGTCAAACATGCTATGGATTACCGGCCCAAAAACAACTTCTCTATGAGTTACGCGTCGCGTAAGGTCATTTTTCCCGGTGGAATGAGATGGGCAATCGGTTCCATGCTTTGTGAGGAGGGACAACTGGTTGTAAAGGGTCGAATGTGGGAAGCTTAGGAAGATCTGGCAAATTTTGCATCGGTTTTTTGAGTGTTTTCTTGCGCCGCTTGGCCGAGTGACCAGCTGTGATTGACTCGGCTGGCTCAATATATGCCTCATCTGTGGAGCTATAATTATCGTCAAGGTTAAGCATTGCAGGTGGAGCTTCAGTTGTGAGTGAAGACACATCAGGTATAATGACAGGTCGATGCTGTACTACTGTAGGTGGTGGTGGTGGTTGGAAGGAGGTGTGCTTTGGCCCAGAGTGATTGTCCATGATTAGTGTTAGCAACGGGTCCGGATAACCCGCCAGCGGTCCGGGTTTGGACCGCAAAAATGGGTCAGTTCAGTTCCAGACCCATCCAAAAACCCGACCCGGTGACTCTTGGCCAGCCAAACCCGGACCTGTACCCATTAACCCGCAGGTTTCGCCGTGTTTGACTAGGCCCATCAGTTCCAATCCCCGGTTCTGCGTTTCAGGTTTCACATTTATGGTGGCATTGAGATATGCTACTGTAAATCTTAAATATTGACATTGGTACATCATGGTTCATTTTCGACATATTAGCCGCCTTGATGTGCAAAACAAGCATACTCACGCGCCCAACCACATTCTGAAAATGAGCGTCAACAGAGCATCAACGATATTTGGTCTTGCATCTTCGATAATATAAGTGGTGCTTGATCACAAGCATCCCTAAAGAAGGATACGGCAGCCTTTATAGGCAGATATGTATGGGATATTCTAGCCACATCCTCTGGGACAGTAACAACTTATTTCATTTACAGAGCTACCACTAAGTATTCTTGAGCCTTTTAGTGTATAATAACGGTCAAAACGATGTATATAGACAATAACCGCCACATCGTGCTCTGATTAACTATGATGGAAGGCCAACAATCGTTGACACTCTGTTGATGCTCATTTTGAAGATTGGGCAGGAAGCGTTTCAATTTCACTTTTGCCTATAAAGGCAGCCAATAATCAGTTTATGACAATGTGCAACCTGTCACCCTCCAGATTACCCATGATTAGTGTTAGCAACGGGTCCAAATTCCCGGGTCGGTTCCGGGTCCGGTTCCAACCCGGAACCGAACCGTTGCAACAGGTTTCCACACAAAATCCGCTCCTCAAAAGTCAAGATTTCTTGCTCCAATTAAGTATTTGAGTTCTGATCGTATCACAACATGTTCAATACGTAGATTGTGCAGTTTTAGTCACTCATTCACCTCCCGCTTGCAGATTTGCGATCTGACAAGTATTCGTTGAGTCGCGATCGAAAACCCGCCAATGTCGCTTAGATTCAGCCTTTATTTCACAGCCACTCAACGAATATCAGTTGGATCGCAAATCTGAAAGCGGGAGGTGAAAGAGCGACTAGTGCTGCACAATTTACATACTGATCTTGTCATGATACGATCAGAACTCAAATACTGAATTGGAGCCAAAGTTGTAGGAACCGTAAAATGGAACCGCAGTCCGGTTTGAACCCGTCCCCAAACCCGGCGGGTACCCCTGTTTTCCGGGTACCAACCCGGACTGGACCATCTGGTCCGGTTCCAAACCCGGACCTCAGCCGGGTAACCCGGAACCGTTGCTAACACTATGCATGAACAAAAATCGTTGACGCTCCATTGACGCTCATTTTCACGATGGGGCAGAGAGGGTATTGCAATCTGTTTTGCCTTTCAAGGCAGCCAAAAATTGCTTTATGTCTGACTACAACCTATCGGCGGTGTGATTTCCCAGGACGCATGATGAGAAATCGTTGACACTCTGTTGACGCTTATTGTCAAGATGAGGTAGGGAGTGTGTCATTGTTATTTTACCTATAAAGGCAGCCAGTACTTGGATTATGTATAACAATGAGCGAATCAATTTTAAATTACCGGACTTATATGATCTACAATTGTTGACGCTCCGTTGACGCTTATTTTGCCCTGGCTGTATCCACAATATGCAATCATTTAATTTGGCACAGTCCATCATTCACATTGTTTTGGCTGCCTTTCTAGCGTTTTCATTTCCTTTCTTCTTGATCACTATGTTATTCTTGAATAATACATAGATATATATAATAATAATCTCCAAAATCAATGCTCGTCATCAGTTGCAGGATCGCTCAATCCGCTGCTCTGGTCTTTGAAACGAATGTTAGCTGAATTACCACAACAGATAGTGTACTAATCTTCATCAGTCAGCATATCTGGATCAAAATCAGTATCTTGCTGGGTATCCTCATTATTAATGTTAGCAACGGTTCCGGGTTACCCGGCTTGAATCCGGGTAAGAACCAAACCAAAGACCCCGGTGCGGGTCAGGAACCGCCAAGCAACCCGAACCGGGTATCTGGCACCGGATTGTTATCCGGACCGTATATAAACCTGTGGTTTTTTGGTCGGGTTGTACCCGGACAGTGGTTCCATTTTACGGTTCCCCCAACTTTCGCTCCCATTAAGTATTTGAGTTCTGATCGTACCATGACATGATCAGGACGTAGACTGTGCAGTTTTAGCCGCCCTTTCACCTACCGCTGTGAGATTTGCGATTGGACCAATATTCGTTGACTTGCTGGGAAATAACGCAATATTTTACCCGAAATTGGCAGGTTTTCGATAGCGACTCAACGAATATTCGTCTGGTCGCCAATCTGACAGCGGGAGGTGAAATAGCGGCTAAAACTGCACAATCTATGTACTGATCATGTCTTGATACGATCAGAACTCAAATACTTAATTGGAGCGAAAATTGTGGACTTGAAATGCAGGGTTTTTGGTGGTAAAACAGGCCCATTTCCAAAGGTCCGGGTTTTTCGTGTGGGAAGACCCGTTGCCACGGTCCGGTTTCAGGTGCAACTGTACCCGCGACCGACCCGGGAATTTGGACCTGTTGCTAACACTACGAGTTATCATCATCGACAAATTCCGCACAGGGAAGCGCTGTATGCGAATATGTATATCCAACCGGCAGATTGACGATTTAAGAAGGTTGAGCTCCAGAAGTGTTACCGGTTGGGGCGGGTGGCATGCCGGGTAAAGGTGGAGTCGGCTTTGGAGTCGGCTCTCTGGGTCGGTCGGGTGGAGGTGCACCTGTTCCTTTGCGTCTCTAGCGTGTCTGCGGATTGTCTGCAGTGCCATTTTGGAAAGGAAGGCAGCTGGATGTGTGGTTTCAACGAAGCATTGCCGGGTGTCTTTGTATCGCAGCCTTCACCTTTTTATGCCCAGGAAACTCAACACTCCGCTTCTTCTCTTCTTGGACCTCGGCACGTGGTTTCTTAATGAGATATTTTGTTTCCTGCATTGCGTGCGCGAAAAGCCTTCTTTGGCCATTTTGGCCATATTCAATGCAGGTGCATGTCGGACTGTTCCAGCTGTACCCGACCTCCTTGCCTTGCCATTGTTGCAGCCATGTTGAAAACATACAAGACATTAGTTGCTGCTTCTAACAATGGAATTGAGCAATTACCTCTACTGTATACGCTTTCGTAGCATCCTCTGATGTGATTGCAGCCTGCTTTGTCTACTCACGGGGACCATTATCAGGAAATTTATCTGCCAAAATCCCAGAGCTGACAACATCATGATGTTCAATTTCGTGGACTCTGCGGACAAATGCCTTTGTCAACAATGGAGGTTTCCAGTTACGAGCAGCGATAAATTCGTTATGTAGCTCTCTACAGACACCCACTGTACGTTATACAGTTAATTGACCGCCGTTTGCCTTGATATGAATATACTAACATCCAACTGCATGCTGCGTCTTATTATTGCTGCTTTCAGTCTTACGGACGATTTTTAAATGTGCATCCTGGGTCATATGTTCGGTGGCTGCATTGGCAGCGTCGCGGTGAACTAACTTGTGACTGCACTCTTGCTGTGTGCCAAGGATTGCCATATTTGATGTAGCACCCGCCGATCTGCTGGTATTCAATCCGCTCTCACCTGGCAGAGGTGGTTGTGTATCGATGATGTGCTGTTGTGGAGTAGCAGAGGAAGATGATAACAAGAGGAAGTGGGAAGCCCTGAGAACTATATAGTTAGCTTCATGTCAGAATGGAGTAAGTAGCAGCCAACATGATCGTTATACTCAAGATGAATCCTGCTGAGTATGACTGCAAGTGGCAGGGGTTTACCACCACCCTGCAATTTGCAATAAGTCGGTCTAACATTGTTGTTTGTTAACGGGGAAAAATTGTGGTGTACGACCGCCGGAATCGCCTAATTGCTAGATATTAATAGGATGTTGTTCGAGGGAAAGGACGTCTGCTGATGTTTGTCTCAAATAATCCCCGGAATATTACATGAAAATGACACTAACAATCATGTCATGTTGTGCGGTTAGCGTTACTAATCCTGATTTATTGACAGTTAACAGGGAAATTTTGCTTTGTTCAAGATGAGTAAATTTACCAACCTTGACATAAGAGGTGCAGCTTGCCTCCATATTGTCCATAACTTGCAACATCCAACATCTCGCCCAACAACGAAGTCAACGCAAACTACAATGGTCAATTCTCCAAAAAAGAACTTGCGCCACTTCCGGCGGGCAGATACGGCAAATCGACAAAGCAGTCCACCCAATGACCTCATCAAGCGAATGAAGGCAAGAGGGGCTTGGAGGCAGGGAGTGTCCGAGCCCTTGGGGCATTGCGCAGCTTGAGATTCAAAAAGAAGCTTGTGGCAGAGAAACGACGAAACACACACTTCTTAAGCAACTAAGAGAAAGAGAAATCGATTGAGGACTATGTTGAGAGAGAAACCGCTGGGGCAAGAAAGCAAGTTGAAGATGTAGAGGCAGCGGTTCAGCAAGAGCAGGACGATATGGCGCATGCTGAAATCGCGGGATTGACGTCCAGAGAGCCTGAAAAGTGGTTTGAGGAGATGCTGATTGCTATCAGAGACAGTCTGAGTGATCTTGCAAGTTCCGATGATGGGGAGGATAGGGAAGATGAGGATGATGAAGAGACTGAGCAGGGCAAGCTGAGCGAAGATGACGAACCCGGCTGGGCGATGGGTACAATCACCAAAACGGTACCATAGCACATGGAGCAGATTCGGCAGAAGCAGATGAAGCTCGACAAATTGACTCAACCGGGATGTGAGGATGAAGCCGACTACTTCTGTGAATGAGATAAGACGTACGTCACATCCGAATAAAGGATTCCGTCAGTCGTTCAGCCGCAAATGGATGATGTCGCTCCGGAACCTCCACTGACAACATTTGGAGAGCTTATAGAGAGTCTTGACATTGTCCCCGGAATATCGCAAATGCCGCAAGAGACTTCTTGACTAGGAAGTAGTCATATTACGCTAGGTTCGGTGAAGCTGCTGTCAAAATCAACCATACCTAGTGGTGAGCCAGCCGCGGAGTACAATTTGCCAATGTTGTTGAATGTGAAGCCAGTTGAACCAGTAAGCTTTTACCCCTGCATATAGTCTCCAGCTAACTACCATATAGATATCGGATTCCGACGAAGAGATGGTCACGGCTCCTGTGTCAGTGGAAGAATAGATATGCAAACTGTAATTTTTGACGTCTAATCGCAGTGAAAAGCAAGTTGTTTAACAATTTCGCTACGTGTCAGCTTCTTCTTGATTTCAGTGACCAAATTGTGAGACATGATAATTTGTCTGTGCATGTGCAAGGGTCGAACGCACCATGTGAAAGTTCTAGAATCCAAATCGCACTGGAAGACGGCCAACATGTTCGGTTTCTCCAAGTAACTGTTAAGTGACAGAGCAAAAGCAATATTAGTGACAAAATGTGCTAACACAATTTAAGTGAGTGATGTCATACGTGTTATAGAAAGAGCAGTCATTGCGCATGATGAATCGATCGGAACAACAACTGTCCTGCTGTATTCATCCATATATTCAACTGCATAAATCTCCGCACAGACATGGCGCACATGGTTGAGATATTTGAAATTGCATATGGTCGGTCATGGAAATCGAGGAGAAGAAGCTGTATAAGAAATAGTGAGGAAGTCGAGCTATATTTACCAAAAGCTAATGAAATGATCTACATGCCGTCAATTGCTGGCCGAAAGCGCAAGAATGTGATAGGGCCACATCTTTTCTCACTCAGATAGTGTAGATAGCAGTTGATCAGAAATTAAGAGGTAACAAAACTCCTGGATGCAAACGATAATACATATAGACGTAATACTGGATGTCAATAATGTCTATATGATTCGTTACATACAATTATTAAGTGTACAAAGGCTGTTTTGATGTGATTAATGTGAGCATCGACAGAGTGTCAACGATTTTGAGTCATACACAATCGGCAATCAATGGGCTGTGTTGTCACATCCTTCCAAAGCGAATGTATAGGTCGGAGTTATTGCAAAAAAAGCAAATGACCAGCTCGTTATCACATCCTGAAAATGAGCGTCAACGGAGCGTCAATGATCATTTTTGCCACTGTGTCATGAAACATCCAGTAGGCTGTGCGGTTACAGTAAATCATAATCGAACTATCGGCCGCCTTTCTATGAAACAATAGTGGTGGCAACATTTCTACTAGGTCCTAAAAATGAGCATCAACAGAGCATCAACGACTCTTGGCGTTGCATCTTGGAAAATGCATAGGCTGTGTGGCGACTTTACCCCATAATCACGCTACCGGCTGCATTTCTAGGCAAAAACTCTTCCAATAACATCGCTACTATGTCCTAAAAATGAGCGTCAACGGAGCGTCAATGACTTTTGGCCTTGCATCATGGAAAATCCTAGCGCTGTGGGGGGACATTAAGTCAGAATCTGATTATCGGCTGCCTTTCTAGGCAAAAACTGTTGCAACGACATCACTACTATGCCCTACAAATGAGTGTCAACCGAGTGTCAACAACTTTTGGCCATCCATCTTGGAAAGTCTGAGGGCAGTGCGGCGACATTAACACATAATCGAACTATCGGCCGTCTTTCTAGGCAAAATGCTTTCCATAACATCGTCACTATGCCCTAAAAATGAGCGTCAATGGAGTGTCAACAATTTGACGCCTTCCATCGTGGAAAATCAAGGGGCTATGCAACTACAATAATCCATAATCATACTATCGGCCGCCTTTCGAGGCAAATATGCTCACGACAAGATCGTAACCATGTCCCAAAATGAGCGTCAAGGGAGTGTGAACAATTTTTGCGCTGGCATCTTGGAAAATCTATCCGGAATGAAATGCAGATAAACCACAATGAACCTATCGGCAGCCTTTATTGGCAAAAATGCAAGTGACGATATCGCATCCGCCTCCTACAACTGAGCGCCCACAGTAAGTCAAAGCTCCGAACGCTACAAAGCAATAAACTGAATTATGCCGTTCCGAAATGGAGTTTTACGCGGTCAGTGATTGCAATCTGTCCTTGTATTCAACTTTACAAATATGCATGCAATGTTTTACTGATCTAATTATTTTCCTTGTAGCTGTAGAGTCAATATTTAGGAACCCGCAGTCTGTTTTACTGTATCGTTATTCTCAGCTGTTTCTCAAGTCAGGTTACCCAGCTTCCTAATTTCTACCGCCATGTCGGATTCAAAATCTTTCAACACCTCTTTCCTTGAGGTTATGATCTCTTCCAGAAACAAACGTATCTTTATTCGCGATTTGAGCGACCTGGCTTTGCAAATCATCGTCGATGCTGGGTGGGCTTCAATGAATGTAGGCTCGAAGCGACCTATTGCTTGGAATAATTCTAGACATGGGCCTTGGTGGCAATTCTATTTACACTGTGGAATTGAGGAGTCCAGCAGCCCTGGCATCATATATATCGTTTGTCATCAAGTTCTTTGCCATCCATCAGAACATGGGACAAGCTCAATGGGGAAACACTGGCTGGCCAAAGCTCACATCGCAAAGTTAAACGAATTAACACAGTCAGAGGTTACTGAATTGACTAGTTCCATGGTAGATGAAACAGCTTTGGCCATCCTAATGAGGCAAGGAAGTCGAGGAATCACAATAGTAAGTTTACAGAGGAAAATGATATTTGATATCCAGTTTAATCCATATTGACCGAAATGACAGACAAAACATTCCAAACTGGCAGCTAAGGACATTGAAACTTCCGAATTTCACCAAGACATGTGGAATCGCTGCCTCATGGTAGCATTTGTTTCAGCACATATTCCATGGAACGCTATATCAAATCTTGAGCTCCGACGGTCATATAAGGCATTACGTAATGACCTAGTCCTACTGTCCGCTATGACCCTTAGCAGCATTTGCTTGCAGGAATCTGCACTGACAGTGGATGCAATTAAGAAGCAATTGCTGGTACAAAATAAAGTTAGTTTTGCTTTGGATGGATGGACATCAACGAGAAAGCTAGCCATAACGTCGGTCATTGCGTACTATATGGATCAAAATTGGGCGTTGCTTGAAGTTCAACTTGCTTTCGATGAGGTTGATCGCCTGTTCTGTTCCCGTTTCACAAGCTAATTACTGATGATAGGTCAAGTGCCAACATACTTGAGCAATGCTGGCCGTACATTTGAAGGACGTGCTTAATTGTTTTGAGCTTACCGATGGCCGTTTGCTTGGTATTACGACTGATAATGCTTCCTCAAATTACTCAATGACACGCGAGCTGAAATCAACACTTGAGGCCTCTTGAATCGAGTGGCCGGCATTGAGGAACCTCATACCATGCATGGCGCATGTCATACAGCTGGCTTTAGGTGCATTCATGAGCAGTCTCGGTGTAAAAGGCTGCACCAAGGCTTGGGAAGCCCATGAGCACGATCAGCAATTTAGAGAGAATGAAAGCGTAGATATTGGGAAGAGTCAAAGACTTTGAAAAGAGAGCAATGCTAGAATCAACAATGTGTCAGCCATGAGATTAGGTTTAGCAAAGATAATTGAGAAAGTATGTATTTCATGATATTTTGAAAGTCCTCAAACTGACCTTCATATAGCAGAGAATGCTTGCGGTATTGATTACACTGACACCTGGTCGCCGAAAGGAGTTCATTGACTGTCAAAAAGCCAAAGTCCGCATTGCAGTACTTCTGATTATGGATGTGAAGATACGTTGAAACTCCACACTGGAGCTGCTCAAGCGCGCATACCGATTACGGGAATTCACCCGTGACTGGCTTCAAAACCCAAAATACAGTGAATACTGGCCACTCTTCACAACTCAGGATGAATGGACGATTGTCAAGTATGTCATGGAAGTATTGAGGCAATTTCGATATTGGACCCTTTGGATGTCGAAGAGGCATACAGTCACATTGCATCACGTTATGACAGTGTACAATGACATGTTCGATCACATGGATGCCGTGATGCGAGCTTGGGCCAAGAAAAAGACTCAATGGAAAGACGACTTTTTCTTCGCTGTGAAGTTAGCTCGACAGAAGCTATCCAAATAATATGCTGAAGTGACTCCAATAACAGGCATGCTTCCTATTTCCGCACATATCCTCAATCCTTGCTGGAAGTTGCGATCGTTTAGAAAGTGGGACAAGGGAATGGATATTGATCCTGAGCACGAGACATCCTACACTATACAATTCGAAGAGGCCTTTCTGAAATATGTGGAGAATGAATACTCTTCCAAACATCGACATGTGCCGGTCAATAAACTCAACATCGTACCCAGTAGCAATCTCATCCCCTCTGCAACAGCTTCAGGGTCCTGTCAATCATCCTTTGATTCATATGATTTATCCAGCGATGATGAGGAATACCTGACGCCTAACAATGTGGCTGAGACAACACCGAGACGAAGCGATCGCGCAGCCCGCTTATTGACCGCCACCAGGCTCTATTTGAATTCGCCACCTGAAGCACCAAAGAACTGGGGACTGGTGTTAGCAACAGTTCGAAATTGGTGGTTCGGTTCCGGGTCCGGGTTGGAACCAAACTAGAACCATTGCAACAGGTTTTACCCCATCAAAAGACCGAACCGCACCGAACCCGCGGTTTTTTGGGTGGTTCTACATTTTCGCAAAGTTAGATCTTTGGCTCCAATTAAGTATTTGAGTTGAGATCGTATCACAATATAATCTATACGTAAAAGATGCAGTTTTACATGCTCTTTCACCTGCCATTCTCCAATTTGCGATCCGATCACTATTCGTTGAGTCGCTTCAAAAATCGCATTATTTTCCGCGTTATTTCACAGCAACTTAACGAATTGTGATCGGATCGCAACTTGGAGAATGGCAGGTGAAAGAGCATCTAAAACTGCATCTTTTACATATACATTATATTGTGATATGATCTCAACTCAAATACTTAATTGGAGCCAAAGTACTGAGTACGCGAAAATGAGGCTCTGCAGTGTGCTAAACCCGGCCAAAAAACCGCGGGTTTATGTCCGGTCCGGGTACTAACACCACCAAGACCGAGCGGTTCTGATTTTAGGATGTCTGGAACCGAACCAAACTGTTTATCCGGTCCAGACCCGGACCGCTGGCGGGTTACCCGGACACGTTGCTAACACTATTGGGGAGAAATTAATCCAAATCTCAATGATTACCACTCCGATCCAACAGAGATTAGCAGTACATTTTGAATACTGGACATAACCGATTGGTGGTGGCAACAGGAGGAAACGCACTCAAAGTATGTCGATCTCTCCAATGTGGCACGCGACATAATCTCTATCATACCACATGCACCAGCAAAATGTATTTTAGTCACTGGAAGCCTCCAGGAGTGTCTGAAAGGATGCGGAGTGTAAAGTTAGATGCGTCAATTTCAGGAGAGTATCGGATTCCAGGAGGGCATTCCTGCCAGCCTTCGGAGTAACTGGAAGTGCCGACGACAACCCTGGGCACACCGAAGACAACCTTGGCCGCACCAACGACAACCCTGGGTGCACCAACGACAAACCTGGGAGTACCTGGGAGCACCGGTGACATGTCTGGGAGCACCTCCAATCACAGTAGAGCAGTCTGGGTAAAACAACATCCTCTTTGGGAATGCTGCTGGTGCGCCTGGAAATCATAGATACTACTTATCGGTCAACGATTGTTAAAACTCATGTATTCAGTTTGTATTCTCATCTCTGTATCTATGTATCTATATAGCTACCCATCTACACACAGTAAATCTGGACTGCCTGCAGACGGTGCTTGAGAGCAATTCAAGGTGCGCCTGAAAATGACGATCGAGTGAACTCAAAGATACACTCCGAGGCCGTGGTCGAGTAAGTTTGTAGATGCACTTGGAGGCCATTATGGTGTGAACTTGGAGGCCGTAATCAAGCATGCTTGGAGGTACACTTGGAGGCCGTGATCGAGCGAGTTTGGAGATTCACTTGGAGGCCGTGATCTAGCGAGTTTGGAGACGCACTTGGAGGCCATGATGGTGCGAACTTGGAGGCCGTAATCAGCGACTTTGTAGATGCACTTGGAGGCCATGATCGTGCGAACTTGGAGGCCTTAATCGAGCGTGTGTGGAGGTACACTTGGAGGCCGTGATGGAGTGAGTTTGGAGATTCACTTGGAGGCCGTGATCGAGCGAGTTTGGAGATGCACTTGGAGGCCATGATGGTGCAAACTTGGGGGCCGTAATCGAGCGAGTTTGGAGATGCACCTGGAGGCCATGATCATGCGAACTTGGAGGCCATGGTTGAGCGAGATAGGATGAGTACTTAGAGCCGGTCGATGGACGGCGTGCCGGGTGCTGAGACTCTATTCATCAGTTAGTTGACTCGCAAACGTGGGAATGTGACAAGGTGACTTTACCTTTGAGCTCCCATGGCGAGCTAACTGATGGCGGTCGATCGTGTGAGAAGGCACACCGGAAGCTGAAGCTACATTCAGGGGTCAACTCATAACCATGAGAATGAAAGGAAGACATACAATCTTGGGTGGATGCTGTACTCGGTGTATATTGTACTAGATGTATGCTGTACTCGACGTCAACTCATGATCATGGCATGGAGAGATAGAGAAAGATGACTTAACTTTGTGTTCTGCGATGATGGTAGAGTTGTGGACGAGAAACAGAGAGAAGGGGGATGAAAATGAGAACGATGTGGAGGTATGAGAAATCAGGGGTGCGACTTACCTGATTGGGTTGGGAAGACCTCGTATCGGTGTAATTACACACCGGATCGGGACTCGTATCTGCCATCTCGGGGATGGTAAATTGACTCGCACAAGAAATTCTGTAAATCCCAGTTTCTCATGATGATTTGCCCCATCTCTCTCCTTCTCGTACTCAACTCTATAATCACCTAAGAACCCGAAATTAAGTCATCCCTCTCTATCTCTCCATGGAATGATCAAAAGTTAACACCGAGTACAGCATACACCGAGTACGGCATACACCGAGTACAGCACACACTAAGTACGACATACACCACATACTGTATCATCCCAAGATTGACTTTCTCCCGCTCCCTGCCAGTCTCTCAGCTCTCAGCAGACCATGTTGTACTGAATTCTCTACATTCCCATGATTATGAGTTAACCAATGAATAGAGTCTCGGCTGCCATTGCACTACCCATCTAATCGACCACCTCCAGATCGACCACCTCCAAGTACTCCTCCAATCTCGATCGATCATGGCCTCCAAGTGCATCTCCAAACTTGCTCAATCATGGCCTCCAAGTGCATCTCTGAGTTCAACTTGATCTCGGCCTCCACATGCATCTCCAAACTTGCTCAATCACGGCCGCCAAGTGCATCTCTGAGTTACACGATCTCGGCCTCCAAGTGCATCTCCAAACTCACTCAGTCACGGCCTCCAAGTGCAACTCTGAGTTCAACTTGATCTCGGCCTCCAAGTGCATCTCCGTTACGCCTTTGGTGTTACAGGAAGACTTCCGGGATCATACAGGATCACTCGATAATCCAAATATGGATATTCAATCCGAAGTCATGAAATATTGCTCGGAATTTCTAATTGGATCAACCTTCCGGATTTGTTCACCTATTCGTAATATCTCTATTACCCTACCCTCACATCAATAGACCAACGACAGCGATCAAGCTGAGCACGATCAAGATGTGTATTATCTGTAAGTCGGTATTGGTTGTATAATCTCTATTGTCAATGCCTATTCCTTATCGGCAGGAAACCTTATTCCTAGACGCCGAACAAATGACTATTCTCTCACGCTCCAATGGCTTAGTCCTAGGGAGATGACGTGTCGTCAACATCAAACCATTATGACATCTCGAGATATGCAGAGTCATATACGAGATAAGTCAATAACCAATGATTGATATATCGGAGCGCAGTCGACCAAATGGACTTGTACGAATTAACCCTTATATCGACCACACCTTCTTAGTCTGGTGCGAATGGGACTTACAATTCATATATCCTGAGTGGCGCGGGATACTCTCCGTTCAATATATGGCAAAAACAGCTCGGGTTGCAGAACACTGTATATTTGGCTCCAATAAAGCTTAGTCAAATTAAGGGTTCTGTCGTTTGCCGCAATCATTAAACCGTTACGTACCCGGTAGGTATATGAGTGGGCACTCTCACTGGCTCCTGGTGACACGAACCTAATTATTGATAATTGGCTTCAGATAAGCTCGTATTCATACGAGGTATCTCCAATAGCAATGGTGTCGCAATACGAGCTCATTACCTTGATGACGTAGTTAATACTCCTGGGAGTTAGAACTCGACCATCAGTGGTAGAAGACAAGGATGACAAAGGCAGTTAAGTATGAGAACTCCGAAACAGGCTTTGGCAGTCTCAGGATTGTTAAGGGTGTGGATCGTCTGATATATATCAACAATACCGACACGGAGGAAGGACATCGATTCCAGTTCTATCAAAACATACAATCTACTTTAAGATTTATCTATGGATACCTATTTGACCTTCTTGACCTGGAGGTTAAGCCTTAACTTTATTCCCGTGTATTATCTATTAGTTCTGTATTGAAGTCAACGAGGATACTTCTCCTTTGAAGTCCAGAGTTGTATGTTCCTCTTCAGTTCTATATCACGGATAAACCTATCACTCTTTATACTTGGTTATTCTTAGTACCTTCGTCGAAGCAAGTCGTTGATCGGGAAGAGAGCAAGACAATACTTTAGAGTCCGAAGGGCCAGCCCGAATAAGCGTGGTGGTTTGGAGGATACTCTTGAGTCGGCACTACTCCTTCTGCTGAGGCGAAACTACTTTCCTGATTCTTATAAGACAAGTTGATACTTGGAGTCGTCGTACTTGAGGGCAGTCGTTCCTTGTGTATCCATGCCGGTTGCCAGGCCGATACTCTTGAGTCTGAAGGAAGTCTGAAGACTGACACGATAGTGTGTTAGTTAGAGGATCTTCTGAGTAGGATACACTTGAGTCGTGTGCTCCAGTACATTGATAGTGTAAAGACGATACTCTTTAGTCGATACTATCATTCGGGAGCAGAGAACGGAAAAGTCACCTTGTCAACTTGGGTGGTAATCCTATACGCATCCTGAGTAAAGCTTTAATCATTCTTCTCTTTACTAGTCCAGAAGTCATTAAGGGCTTTTATTGATTAGGACTTAGAGTGGATCTCCCGGTGTTACAATCTCTGAGTTACTCGATCTCGGCCTCCAAATGCATCTCCAAACTCGCTCAATCACGGCCTCCAAGTGCATCTCCAAACTTACTCCATCGCAGCCTCCAAGTACATCTTCCAGTTCACCCGATCACGGCCTCCAAGTGCATCTCTAAGTTCTCTCAATCAGCGTCTCCAGGTGCTCCTGTGATTACGCTCCAGTACCGTCTGCAGCCAGATTGGCCGTATGTATATATATAGAGAGACTTTGATAGATAATACAGACCATATTATGATGTAGCAAATCTTGTAACTCTAACAAAGACGTATGTGATACATGAAATGCCTTGTGGTTATGGAACCTTCAGAACCACTGCTGTGAGAATACAGCACTAAGTCTCCCGCCGAGCTGCGCAGAGGTCTCAAGCTGCTCTCGAAGTCTCAGCTGCTCCAAAACTTGACTATTCTATAAATCAAATCTCGTAGCATCTTGAATGCACCTCTATAACTTCAGGTGCTTTCTGAAGAACCTGAGAATGCTCTTTCAGAGTCTGAGAGCACTTTGCTTAGCTCCAGGGGGGCCTGGGAGCATCTGGAATCACTTGGGAGCACCGGTGAGGTCTACTGGAGTGTCTGGGAAGTCTGCGTGTGGCTTCCAGACCAATTTACATTTTGCTGATGTGGTGTCGAAGTGGAGGCCAGTTTTTCCCTTGGCCGAGATGTTATTGGCTGGAGGCAGTCAAAAACCACAGACATAACACTTTGCAAAAACGTCATTGTAAGGCAGTTCGCTCGAGCCAATAACGGGATTTTGGCAGGCTCTAACCCCAAATTGGATACCACAAATACAGAAAACCACTCAGAAATGAAGAAAGAGGCGGAGGAAACAATATTTCACAGAATGGCCAAGGTTCACGACTTTTTGGAGATGTGGCTGGGCAGCCAAAACCTATGTGCTACCAAGAAGAAATCTCGCGCTCAAAACGAGCAGATGACCGCCGTAGGATCCATTTCGGACATGGAAGAGATTGTCAAAGCATTCTGGTCACTCTTTCAACATGATGGTGCGGCTGCATTTAAATTGTCAGGAAGATCACCTTTGCCACCAGCTTTGTCTGCAAAGGACCTCCCTAGAGGACGAACTAAAATATCAAATGTTTGCCGAATCCGGAGAATCAACCATCATCCAGTTAAAGTGATGACGATTGCACACCTGAATGCATTTCGGACACTGAAGATTGGCTTAACTGGAATGGCGATTTAGATAATCCAAATGACTGCGAAGACGATTGCTCGGCGGATGTTGAATATGATATAGAGCAAGACAATAGCATCGAGAATCCGCAATGCCCAGAGCAGCGGAATGTGAGCACCGCGCCAAATGGTTCCGGATTAATTCGGCCTACATGAAAGTCTAAGAGACAGGCTGAAAAGCTGTTGGTGACGGTCAATGCAATGGAAGCGAGGAGGAATATAGGAGTGAAAAAATTGTAGGACAGAATACGTCAATATTTCACCAGCTTCTTTATGTATCTTATCCGAGAGTTTTAGTTAGAGATATATTATGGGCGAATGGTGAGCAGTAGCTTGTGGATATCGGTTGATAAAAAGACGTATAGCAGGTGCAATGAAGCTTTTGGCATGATATATAAATTTTTGTCGTGTGAGAGCAAACAGTGCAAGAATGTTACTGCGCTCGGCTTTGCCACATGGCCAAGTCTCAATTGGTCAGAAAGATAACCAATAAGATCAAATCATGATGAAAACAATTATCGATGGCAGCAGATGTTGAATTAACAATACATTAAAATGAGCGTCAACGGAGCGTCAACGATTTGTGGTATTGTAAGTACAGTAATTAATCAGTAATTTGGTCGCTATTACACATAATCAATGTATTGGCAGCTTTTTTTGTCAAAAAAGACATCATGACAGTCCACACCCCATTCTGAAAATGAGCGTCAATGGAGCGTCAATGATTTTTAGCTGTGCATTTTGGATAATTTATGTTCTTATTGGTTACAGACATCCATTTTTCAGATATTGGCTGCCTTTACTGGCAACAACAACAACGACATGCTCCCTGCCGCATCCTGAGAACGAGCATCAACACAGTGTCAACGATTTTTAGCTTTGCATCATCAGTAATTTATGTTCCAATTGGTTGCAGACATCCATTTACCAGATATTGGCAGCCTTTACTGGCAAAAACAACAGCGGCATGCTCCCTGCTGCATCCTGAAAATGAGCTTCAACAGAGCATCAATAGTTTTAGTTGTTGCATATTTGGTAATCATGGCATTGCGCGGATTTTCACGTTCTTATCGGAATTATTGACTACCCTGATAGGCAAAAATACAATATATCAAAGGTGAAACACTGATTCCGAATTAATCGATATTGCAAGCTGCAAACCATCCAAAAACGTATTATTGGACGTTGAAAACGTAATTTTGATATGATACTATTAACAAACTCCAAAACCAAGAGCCTTATATGAATCTATGGATGGACGCATTGGGCGACCTGCTGATGATCCGCCCAATTCTGATGGGTTGGGAGTTTACCATCGAATCATACCCGAGTTGACGGTTTGTGTTCATTGACAACCAGGACGGCCAATTGGGTTGTGGTTCAGTTTGGACCCGAACCCGGACCCGATGTGGCGGTCCGGAACCGTTGCTAACACTATCCATGATGTGATGCTTGGTACTTTGTTTTTGGTCAATTTTTGGTGAGGATGGTGGAGATGAGAATATAAGTGGTGGGGGTAGGTAGGTGACATTAAGGTTCCAAGGTCTGAGGGCTTCTCTGCTCATGGTTGTTGTGGTGTGGTAGATGGAAAGTGGAAAGGTGGTTGCCACTGGGCTGAAGGATGGTACTCTCACAATCTCCAAAGTACTGCTATTTATATGCAACTCAGCACCACAGAACTTGTCACACTGCCACAAGAATTTGTAAATAGAAGCTTCTACTACTTATCTTTCAATTCATAATATTCTAGAGGGGGGTTTAAGTGGGTGGCTGTGTTGTTATAAGCAACAAGGTGCAGCGTATGCAAAAGTGGGCCCTTTCGTGGGCCCAATACCGGCGAAGGGATACGTACGTACATAGAGTAAATAGTATAATATGAGACAACATATATATATCACAATTCACGAATTCTATTGACTTTGTGAATGAAATTTTGTGAGTCACGAAAGTGAACTTAATCATATCGGAGAAAGGGAATTGTTTCAATTCTCTTACGATGCAATTTTCAAGAGAGTATTCAAATTTTTGATTGGGGATTGCTTGTATCATAGGGAATAGTCTACGGGTCTAAGAGGAATTGCGTCACCTACGCATGTCGTATCACTCGACCCCAAGCACGCTACCTGAGTCCAACTCACCAACCCCGCTACTTACCCGAGCAATGACGCAGAGCCTCAGTACAACTCACCTGTAATATATGGTATCTTCATATCTATAACGAGTCATACCTCCAATAGGTTGTTGGAGTCCCCTGTCTATCTTACCTGTAGGGACAGAAAGGAACACGAATTGTGGGGCTATAGCGTGTAAGTCGATCTCACTTTTCTTCCATTTCAACCCTTTGTTCCCGCTTTCCTCATTCATCTTCCGCAAATTTCAGTATACATATCCGCCAACTCAACAGCCAAGCTCGCCGCCAGTGCGCCTTTGAAGCGCCAATAATGGACTGCCTCCCTGACGACGTCATCTATGTAATCACCCTCCAGCTTATCGAAGAACCGTCTCCGCGCGATCTCTACAACTTTCTTGCAACCAACCCCACCGCGCTCGCTTTATTCCGTCGCTATGGCTCAAATCTCCTTCTGAAGAAGTTTGATTCCATAATGGGTGCGATAGCTGCCAACGATTTTGAATTTTACTCCAGCTTTGATTGCGACAACATGTTTGAATGGAACGGACTCCTTGAGCAAGTGCGACATTGGACACTGTTTGCCTTGAAGTTCCACCACAGCAATGGGACCCGGTTCGCTCTGGGAAAGGTAGAGGAATCTATGAGGAGGAAGATCAATTTTACTTTGTCTCGTTACAAAATCAGGGAGAGTGTAGATGCTAACAGGATGCGCGAGGTTTCTCGGTTGTCCGTGACTGAGCTGGAGAGGCAAAAGAGCGAGGATGGGGATGTTTTATTTAAGAGACGTTTCTTTGGTCTTTCGATGCTGAGGAATGGAAAGAGAAGAACCTGGGTTGGAGGAAAGGTGACAGCTGCAAAGCAGACTCGCAGCTAGTCGGTCTTCTGGGCCATGTAATGTTAATAGCGCTACTCTTGTCTTTCGTACATTGATATTGACAGTCTAGTAAAGAATGAATCGTTGCATCAACCATTACAAGTGTCATTACAAACCGTCACATAATTCTTATGTATTTCGACCAATTAGTTACATGCATCCTCACATTCATCGGGATCTATTACTCCCACCCCTCGTTTAGGTGAGAGTAAGATTGGAACTATCCCCGCGGCCCCCCAAAATTTAAACCTTGTTACAGCTCCTGGTGTTTGTTTGTAGCATTATATTCTGATAGCAAGCTGTCTTTAATCATGTTATCAGCAATTCTTCCGGTATTCTGGGGTGTCGCTCTAGCCGTTCCGATTATTCTATTGCTACGCTAGGAAGTTTGGAATCTGAGTGCTCCCGCTGGGTACTGCAATTTCGGAGAACTTCCAAGGACAGTTTGAACAGTCGGACCGAAAAACAACCGGAAGTTCTCCAATGAGAAATTCATGGCATATTTACACTAGTAAACCTCGTCCGATTTACCAGCTCGCCAGCCAATTCGGGGCAATGTACATGTGTACTAGGAAGGAGTGCTCGGGTATTGCTTCTGAGCCCAGGGTGTAGCTCTATCTGGCCCGATTCATAGGATGGCTCTATGCAGTGATAGTTTTATTGAAATGTCCAGACTCCCCAGATCTTAAAATATCTTTCACATTCATAGACGTTCTCCTCAGGCTCAGCTTCCTGTACTCTATTGACTCCATCTGCGGTATGAACTTCCTCAAGCTCGAGTACTTTTATGATGGCTCCAGTCAGCTCAGTTTGGATCTCGGAGGGGGTTTGATTTATATGAGATCGAGCTAAAAAGCTTGTCTCTCGACTGGAGACCGACCGGTATACGCAATCACACACAAATCTTTTTGCTTTTTCTAATTGAGGGTTCAAATACTATTTAACGTTACTAGCTGTTAGTATAATAAAGTATTCCCTAGATGCGAATATTTCTAGTATTGGATCCTAGAGGAATCTAACAGTGACGGCTGCTAGCATCTAACTTTCAAAATAAACATGCATTCACTCATGCGCCTAACCCTGCAACGGTGCTAATCTCTATAAAAATAGGCATTCGTGGGCTGTCCTGGCTACGGATGCACGTCAGTGGCGGTACAGTTGAGGACGCCGCCCCCGGCTAGTCAGGGAAAACTGTACAGTATTTGTATATATACTCATGCTCTGCGGCACAATACAAGCCCACTTTTCGAAATGATTTTCTGGTTACGGGTAGGAAAAATGCCCCGTAGATTTTCATCACATGGCAGGTGATATCATTGGACACTAATCCCGATTATGTGTGAGAATGCAAAAACTTTCCAGCATAGGCGTGCCTGAGGCCGGTTCACGACAACTGGGATGCGCGGCAGATCCGTAAGGCTCAGACCAACTCGTGAAACCGTACTGCGTACACCATCAGAAGCGTGGTAGCGCGGAGAATGCTCACGCGGCCGACCGCTAAGTTAGGCACGTGATGTGGCAAAGTCTCTGTGCAGACCAAAGCCACATGACTTGCCCAACCTAGCGGTCGGCTGCAATAAATGGAGCACCTACTCTATGTCTGGGGTCTGTAGGAACCCTCCTCTTTACCCCCGCTAGCTTAATGGAGGGGATACACCTATCAATGTCGTTAGTCTCGTACTGCTGACCGCTGCGCTAGTACATTGTCGTATTACTTATGCATAACGAATCTGACATACGTAGTTTGGGGGCAACAACACCTCAGCACTCGGCGTTAGGATTCGTACGCTGTCGACACGCAGCTCTCGTCCATAGGTATAACAGGCGAAGTCGCAAGCTTCACGTACAGTCGCGGAACAAATTGAGTGAACACGCGAAATATTGACTTTGACAGCAACCTTCCAACAAGTATCCAAATGCCATCTCTAGAATGCTATTCTTTCCTTCTCAAGTTGTAGTTTTCTAGATGCTGTTGCTAGTTGAGTTAATGCACCAATTATAGTGTTATGTTTTGTGTGTCCACTCAAGTTTGTTCTGTGACTGTACATAAACTATTGGTGAGGGGGTTCTGGAAGGTTTTCGTGATACGTGTGTAGAGCAATCCGCATGTGGTACTCTCTCATGAAGTGCTGAAGATCCCGAGGCCCAGTAGAAAAATGATCCGTTCCTACCTCTGTGCGACTACACCTACCGGTATATACATACGTTCGTAGGTAAACTTCATGCATCCGTGCAATGTTTCAGAAGCTCGATACATCAATTAGTTGGGTTAGTGAGTGATTTCGGTCTTTGAACGGAAGTGCGCATACTACGCTAAGCTTATAAGTCGCCTGTTGAAATGTTTGGGTCATGGAACAGCAACAAATCTGGGTTCTTCATGGGGCTGCGCATGCAGCACAGTGGCCGGAATTCGGCACCTGCGAATGCGGGATAGAAATAGAAAAAAACTTCCGAAGTCAACGTCACGCTATGTGGCTGACGCCCAGTGCGTGTTTACTCTACAACCCATGTCAATCGATCGACGACTGGGCGGCGGGGATGTTAATATGTTAGATCGTCTTGGATGAGGTCTGCGCCTCAGCCGAGCCATACTATTTTTGCTTGACATCGAAAACGGACCGTGATATAATAGATTGCTCCCCTTTATAAAACTCTCACCGCTGTCCTCCTTCATATTCCTCTCCCATCAGTCAACCACCTTCGCTACACTTCGCTACACTTCGATACGCTTCGTTCCACACTCGATCAGTCTTCAATTTCAAAACTCTGCTCTTCAACAAACAAACCCAATTATGCTGACCAAACTCTTCGCTCTTGCACTTCTTTCCGCCACCTCTGTCTTCGGCGCAAACCTCCGGCAACGTCAAGATCCTAACCTTGGGTAAACTACATTTTTCCACCCTCGATTTCTCCACTGCCAAAGCTAACAGTACTTCATTTAGCGATGCAATCTCAGTCGTGGGCACTGTTATCAATGGCAAGGCAACTTCTGTAGCTGGAGATATCACAAAGGGCGTTCTCAGCTATGCCTCAGAAGCCACCGCGGGTGCTTCCAACCTTGCCTCACACCTCGCTTCAATCACCTCAGCCGGCGAGTCTCATCTCTCCAAAGCTACTGGTGCGATCGCTTCCCATTGGTCCCAGGCCACGTCTGCCATCGAGTCCATCGACAGCCATATCGACAGTAAATACAAGTCCATCACTGGTTATTCCAACATTGAGAGCGACCTACGGAGTGCTATTGCTGGCGGTACTTCTAATGTTGCTGCGTTCTTTAGCACTCAGACAGCTATCGCTGGATCTGCTGCAAGCAGCATCGAGGGCGATGTTGCGGGCGCTATCATCTCGGCGGCGACTGCAAGTGCCAGTGCGCCATCGGCTTCTGCGAGTGGTAGCTCTGCTGCAGGTGCACCGCGTGTTGCTGCCGGTGCCATTGCAGGTGTTGTGGGTATTTTGGCAGGTATTTTGGCATTGTAGGCAGACTAGTGATGAAGCTTTCGGTATCAGGTGGTCTGTATAAACAGTGTTTTTGATTTCTGATCTTTTTTTCTTTGTCTTTTGGGGAATATACTTACGTTTTTGTATTCTTTGCAATTGTACATGATCACCTCGAGAATGACATAAATTTAATTGGTTGAAGGCTAATGACTCACGGCCGGGGGTGAAGGAGCGATACTAGATTTGGTGGCCGTGCCACGACGCGCGTACATAGCCAATATTTTGCAATTTCCGGCAGACACCAGTCCCACATTAGGCTAATTTTTACATGGTCAACTACGTCAATGACCGGCTAAGTGCTTAGTCTAAGCTGTACGGTAGCAGAAGTAGTGGCGGTGCCTCAGTACCGGTTTTGAGCGGTAGTTAGAGTAGTTTGTCAGCCGGCTATTTTTCCGCCAGCGCTTAGAGGCAGAGGTAGATAGGATCACAGTTAGCAATTTACAAGTGCAACGACCAGACAGACCCTAAGTCGTTGGTGTGCTGGCTGGATGTCGGTCGCTGCTCATTGGTTGAAAATCGCAATTCGCATTGCGATGAGTATACAGCACGACGCATGTTCAAGATGTGAATCAGCAAGAATACTCATACCATCCGGCAGCAAAATTAGGGTTTTCGGCAATATGGATCCCGACAATTATATTGGTGGCTATGAAAGATCGGCGTGATATCAGCGTAAGATTACCGGCGGAAGCGGCTGTGGTCTGGGCAGTGGCAAAGCGAGTTGAAAACCCGTATGATATGATGACACGAACTCAACCTCTGTATTCTCCCTTTCGTCTGCAAATAATGTAGGAAACAGATGTTCAGTAGATGGAATCGTCCCAATAGACCATGCGGCCCGAGGAAGCGCCCTGCATCGGACATCAGCCATTCGCTTCTCAGACAAACTTGTAGGATATGATGCTCAGCGTGTCCCAGGAGCCCTGACCCAAGTGGTGTACTCTTTTTGGTGTAGCTACTGTGTAGGTTGCGTAACCGTTGATACCGCACTCGGACTCATCAAATCCGAGATATCGTATGTAAGGCCTACGTAATCCAGGCATCGGGTTCGACGGCATAATCTCCAATGCTTCAACCATTCTACCCGAGACATTATTAATACCTTTGGACTTGATATTGGGACCGAATTTTGGATTTCTCCCCTCCTGAGAACAACGATCGATCGGAACACTCACTGTCGCTATAGTTAGTCATATATCCTCACAAGGGTGTGTCACCGAGATGTTAAGAAGACTCTTATCCCTTTCCATCTGAGAGCAACAAACAGAAACTCTAGAAGCAAATGTACAGCAAATCTATAGATCTAATTACCGGGCTCTATATATGTACACAAATCAAAAAGAGATTTACAGAATCTCCTCTTTCATATCTTCCCTTCTACTCGCCAACCATACCTTACTCCCTTCATAGGTCCCAAGGAATAACCCACTTCCCAAAAATGTCCATAAAGCGCGCAATGCACCACCCCTCCACAATCCTCTAAAGCCTTCGTCTCTCAGCACATCCTTCACTACCGTCTTAACCCCCTTCCTTTTCGTCTTCTTTTCCCCCGCCGCTAACATAATTCTCGTCTTCACCACATCAATAGGAGTTGTCAACACGGCCGCCATACTCCCCGAGCTCCCCGCCGCCACACCAGCCCAAATAACCGTCTCTTGCACACTGCACCCCGGCGGACAAAGTTTCGCCTTCAGCATCTCAAACACCGGAAACTGCAATGCCGTGTATGGAAGATTTCTCGCTACCAGTGCTCCATACCCACTCCACAGGTCTCTGGTGCTTTTGATATTCTGGAATGCCTGTAGCGTCGTCGATATCCCGCCCGACCCTCGCGTCAATACCTGCGCATTCTGTTTTACTACCTCCGCGGGGGTGAGAATAGCGCAGGAACAAATTTCGGCGCAAGATGATGCGAGGGCGTTGGAGAGTGGGTGTGCATGGAGGTGCGATCGCGTGAACTCGTAGACGGTGAAAAAGACTCCCGAGGACGGAATCGTGGAGATGACTACTGGACCAAGTCCTTGGTAGAGGCCACGGAAGAGGGGAAGGTGTCGGTGTGCTGGCGATTGGAAGCGGGTTTTGATAGTGTCGAGTGGATAGACAAGGAGGTCAACGGTGAGGGCTGCTATAGCTCCGGCCTGGAAATTATGTTAGTGGTGCAAGACGCCACATTGTGGGGAGCGTGGCTATACAATGAGGATGTCTGTGTTGGGCATTTGTGAGGAGTGAATTCGAAAGATGTTAGCTGCGGAGGACAACAGAGTAATTGAAGCCCAGAAGCTGGATAAAGTAGTTGCCCGTTCTCGAGGGGCTTCCTTCATAGGACCGGTAGCCGTGCAAAACAAAAACAGAAGCTTCGTTCAGCAACCGGCCTCGAGTAAGGAAAATGAGTCTTCACAAGCTCCGTCTTCAAACAATCAAGAGGATTCAGAGTAGTAAAATGTAGACTGCCGGCCAATTGCTCTACTTGGACTTGCTCTAGATATCTATGACGTATTTGAACATTAGCCTCTTTGTACTGATCGTCATTCGGCAATGCGCTAATGTGCAGTACGCGACCACTGAAAGTGGCTTGGTGTGGCTTGTGTTGAGGCTCAAAGATTATTTTTTGTCTCAATTTCTCGATCACTATTCGAGCTCTCTGTTCACTGCCGACATTGCAACACCCACGCGAGAATCTAACGGTTTCGTGAGCTCCCTGCCCATTCAACAATAACGATCTCCCTAATGTCCCGCTCACTCAGCCGATTCATCCGTCCATATGCATGCCATTCCAAACGTCCGTGGCTGCACCTTGCTACCTCCATCAGACACATCTCCACAGCGGCACCCATAGCTACAGAATTCTCACCACTCCTTCGCGATGCTCTAAATTTGCTAAACTACGACTCTTCGCACCAGCTCGGCGGGTCCGATGCCGATCGCCTCCAAGAAGCAATGGAAACGAAGTTCAAATTCAAGCGCTGGAGGCCGGATGCTGCGAAACTCGAACGATGGATTCCCGGAGCGGCTGCGGCAGCAGATATGTGGTATCCCGGGCATCCATACGAGACCAAAGAGTTTATTGCGACTGCCATCGCGCTCTACGGATCACTTGAGGATGCGTTCGCAAAATCTACACCACCCAAAGCTCTAATGGATGATCTTCCCTTACTCATGCAGCATTTCGGAAACCCACGTAACATATCACAATTCCCCGAAATGTTCATATTTAATCGGTTTATGCGTGAGGAAACACCAAAGCACTACGGCCCCTACTCGACTGGCGCCATCATGAAGAGCATATTCGATTACTTCCTCGGTTGCATCGTCGAGACTCAGTACCAGCAAGATATCGCGGTCTCAAAGTCCTCGCTGCGCTTTGTGCCGCATCTTCGCGGGAAAGTTGGGTGCAGCGAGATGTTCACACACATGCTATTCCCGGAGGCGCTGTTTCCCGAATCGCTATACTTGCGCAGATATCTCCCTGTTGTTCCGGACAATATGACGCTGGTTGATTCGATTAATGATGTCTTGAGTTTCTATAAAGAGTCGGTGGTAGGAAATGAACAAAACAATTACATCATGGGGTATGCAAGGAGGAAGGGATGCAGTCCAATGGAAGTTCTGAAGGACCTCTGTGAAAAACAGGAAGCGTTAATGGAGGATGTGAGGGAATGCCTGACGGGAAGCGATGATGGCGGCGACGAAGCTCTTCTGGCGGTGTGTGAGGGGTTTTGGCAAGGGTACACTGCGTGGCATGTTAAGGAAAAGCGGTACCGTTTGGAGGAACTGCTTGGAGAGCCCTGAAGCATGCATAAACACTTCAGTTAAAAGGTTCCGGCATATTTTGCAGCACTGTAGCTGCGAAATGCTAATAGATGTTAGTATAGAGTACTATAGTTTACTTATCCTTGAAGTTGCTCTAGAATTGTCACTGTTTACTGTGAATTCCTAACACCTTAGCGCATACCTGCTGTGAGCAGTTGTGAGACGTGAAGTATCTGAGTCTAGGTATAGCTTGTTCTACAATGTTGACTATTGTGCTCGCTTGGTTCATTGCCAATCACCAGAGGATTATACGCAGCAGCGTATATCCGCCTCAATAGTCCAACTTTTTAACATCAGCTTGTTCCGCAATTAATTACACCCCCGGTCAATTTAACCTTCAAACCGCGCACAAAGTTGTGTTAGTTCGATTACCAGTGGATATTCATGAGGTTACTACGGCTTTGGCGGATGCGTTGAGATATGGTGGGCTAGAGATGTTTTGGATGTGCTAGGGCCACAGCTAGAGGGTGGGGTAATGGTATGGGCGGTTGGGGATTTAGTGGAGGGGGATTATCGAGAATTTATGAAGGACGATTTCAGGAGGATTAGGGCAGAGGGCAAGAGAGGTTTTGGCGTGGGCTGCGGTTGGATTTTTTGACGCTGGTGGTTAGGGAGAAGAATGTCGTGCAGTACTTAATAGATTGGTATGTACGGTAGTGCCTTGCTTACCGGGTGTGGGGTATGGCGGGGTTGAGGGAGTAGATAGAATACACGCGGCAATTTAAATGGTCCCCTGGCGCTGCTTCAGTACTGCTGCGATTGTACATCACTAAAGTTATGGCTATAGCCCGCAAAGTTTGCAGTCCTCAGGTTCTAGACTATAAATAGTCCCTCTACACCTAATGTGCAGCCTTCAAGTTTCCTCTACCCGTCAGCCTGTCTCAACCTTGGCTCCTGTCAGCTCCGTCTTGATGCATCGGGATCGCGTTTGTTCGCGGATCTTTGTGACCCCATAATCAAGCGTCATATATAAAAGTCGACACTAATATTCCGGCAATGAGCACCATAAACAAAACATGGCAGGAACCGTATTCGGTAGGTTGGTGAGTAGACAGGAGCAGCTCGAGTTCCACAGCTTCAAAACCGCTACTTACCAAGAGTGACCTTTCCAGGAAGAAGGTAACCAGACAAGACTCCCGTATGGTGGCACTTGACCTCCTCCAAGAATATATCAGGTGAGGATGTCTTGGGCTCCCATTTTCTCCTTTCATCAAACAACGCCTAAGCTTTCCGAATCCAAATTGTTCAAACAAACTTTTAAACCCACGACCAAGACCTTCAGTTCCTATAACCCCTTTCAACCCAACGCACATAATGCTACGAGCCAATGCTCGGCCCTTTTCCCCTGTTCGGGCAATCGCGCAGGCTAACTCAAGCTGACAAGACTGCTCTTTTTGGGTGGTCTATTGAGGTTGACGTTTTAGAGTTTTGGGGGGTGATTGGTACCTCTTCCCACGCCTTGGACTCTTTAGCTCTTGGACTGACAACGTTTGGATGCAAATTGGGCTTTATGGGGGTTTTTTTCCAATTGGACTTCCACTACTTCCATTGTTTTTAGAGTTACTAACATATAAATAAATGCGGAGTAGACATCAATAAAACTGATAGGCTCCTTGACGAACATCGTACTACATGGGAGGAGTGGAGCAAGGACGAAGATGAACTGGTCGAGTACATCGGTGTGGGGAGGCTGAGGAGAGTAGTGAGGAGTAGGAGTGGCAGGAGATTTTGGTGGGGAAGTAGGCTCAGTCGAAGACTTGAATAGGTGGTGCCGCAAGCCATCGAATATCACCATCAAGTTTCGGTCTTACCGTATTCCAACGAATCAATCACAAGGAGAGGGAGGCAAATAGATTAGGGTTCATTTGAAGAGCTAGTTAACTGTGCTACACATTGCACTAAAAATTTACCTAGCTAGTCTATAGAAACCTCCACATCAGTGCACCCATCATCTAGAATACCCGTAATCCGCCAAATTACCATGTCCAATTTTCTCTCCCATTTCCCCAAGATCACATGGCCAAACATACCCCCACCCCTCCAATCGTTTATGATCCCAGATAGCGACGCCCGGATGCATCTTATCCGCATACCCGGGCAAAAAGTACGAATACCCATTTTCAAATTTTCCCACTCGTCCAATGAACGCCCTTTCTCTTCGAAACAAGCTATCGGCGCATATCTTCCTAGGTAGGTACTTGATCTCGTCGGTTTCCTTTTCCGGGTTTTCTTGCGCCTTGCGGTACTGCTTTTCATGGCGCATGAGGTGGTCGTACTCGAAGATTTCGTTCCAGCTTGTTTCGCCGGTGCGGAGGTGCTGCTTGAGGAAGTCTACCCGCTCGGAGGAGGTGAGGGTGAAGAGAAGGCGGTGCATCTCGGGGAGGGAGAGGCTGGTTAGATAGCACGCCCAGGCGTTGATTAGGTCCTCGTCGCGGTGGTCCTCGTGGCCTATGAACGACGAATAACATGAGATTAGAACGTCAGGGAAGTGAATAGATGAATATGGATGGATAACAGACTTCAAAGGCTTACCTGGGTGGTCTTCATGTTCGGGGTGATTTTCTTCGGAGAAACTATGATCAGTTCGTGTTCTCTAGTTTGCGAAAGCGGAGAGGACGCTACAACGCCGGGAGCTACAAAATAGAGAAGTACAGCATAGAAAGCTCACCCCTGAAAGTCCTCCGGAAGTGTTCCATCTCTGGATGTCCTGTCTTTACAAATTCAACACAAATCGGTTTCACACGGCGAAATAAATAATCCAAGACGGTTTGTATCTCCTCCACCTCCCACACCGAGATTTCCCAAGTAAACGCAATACAATTCGACAAGATGAGATGTTTGAGTGACAGCACCGGCGGATTCTCCCCGCTTGCCAGTCTGAGACTGAAGACACCGCCATCCCGAGCACAAACATCGACCATGGTCGAGAAAAGCCAGACCCTGTAGAAAGCCGACTGGATCCTAAACAGCTCCCCATTCGAGGGTGGGAATGGGTTGGAGTCGACTTCGCCCGTGCGCGGATTCACCCGCAGTTGATCCCAACAGAAGGCTTTCGAAAACGCCTTCACATATTGGTAATCGGCGCAGAGCTTCGGGAAACAGAGCTCCGGGAACGGTGGCCTGTTGGGTTCGACACTGTTGGCTTTGCGTATTGATTGCTCGAGAAACATCGGGCCATAGGATGACACAGCTCCGGCGTCCACAATGAGGTCTGGGTTGACCATATCCCGTTGCAGGAGCTTGCGTAGGATTTGCACCTTGTTGTTCTGGAACACTTCGTAGAATGACCGAGATGCGAGGATGATGGAAAACAGGGAAGCGAAACCTGGTTGTTGAAACAAAATTGCGAGCTTTAGCTCATTGGGGAGTAGCTCCAGCGCGCCGGGAGCCATCGCGGGAGAGTTTATTGGAGCGGAGGAGCAGTTTTGGTTGATAGGGAGCTGTCAAGTGGGGTTTGATGAGAGTGTGTCAAACGGATCATCCCGTATGGCTTGGCCAGTGTCGGATTGTTATCGATTGCAATATCGTCAAGATGCGGGGCTCTATCACTCCATCAACGGTGTCGCAATGCAAAGTACTGAAGTTCGTATGCTATTTGAATTCTGGGGAAGGCATCGAGTGAAGCAATACATGCGTCAAATTTGGATCTAGAGAGCTGAAACAGCAGAAAATCTTCAGCAGCGGCGCGCCCGCTGTTGGTGAGACAGGTGATTCATGTAGAGCTTAGCGCTAAGTTTTAGTGGAAGCTTGTATCAACGTCAACATTAGTACCTGAGAGCCTGAGGCTGGGATACGCATGCAGAGAAACCTAGTGAATGGTAGACATGAAATGAGGCGCATTTAGCTATGGTCTCATCGACTCGACCAACCCGTCGAAAACCCGCCTTCTTGAAGGATCCGCTGGCGAAAAAAGACCGAATACCATGCAAAGTACACCAGCGCCGTAGGTCTCTCTGCGCGTTCGATGGGCCATAGTCAAAATAAAAATTTCCTATGTAAAAGAATGCATTTGGTTGGAACATGTCAATTGCAGGTTTTCAGCATTCTGTTGTATCATTCCAGGAGATCTCCGATAAGCCTAATGTCGAGTTTGCAAGATTGTGTATATTGCAATGCTTGAGACAAAGTATAAGCGATAACTCAACTTTGTATGGACTGTAGATCGACGAGGAGTGGCTTATTCTGGAGTCAGGAATGTGCATTTGATAAATGCTAGCAGAAGCATAAGGGGGATCCACTGTTATGGAGCTTGTGGCACGCCCGGCTATATTCATTTGCCTGTTTAGAGTAATCCGATATTGCTGCTCTGTACTTTGAGTAGCGTCTTGGTTTTCCACGTGGAGCTTTTGGCAGTAGCGTACAACACCAAATAAAAGTCTGTTGTATTGACAACTTGTACGCCTTCGTTGAAACTCTATTGTCCATTGTCAAGGTTTCGCTCCCGACTGTTATCCAATATAATAACTCGTCACTGCCTAGGACTCATACAACTCACCACTACAATCTGTATCCTACAAAATTTCCTGTTGCATACAGCCTCGCTCACCCCACAGTCCTCCTCTTCCCCTTATCCTTTTTGTGGACCACCTCATCCGCCTCAACCTCCAGAGCATAAGCGATATACTCCACGCCATAAACCGGCATCTCCACGCGCCCCTCCTCCTCCTTACTCCGGCACCTTCTCTTCTGTGGATACACAACCCTCTGCCCCCCTTCGATCCTCACTCTGCCAATAGCACGCTTAACCCCATGTCCCATCGCCGCAACACACCCCGTGTGCGTAGCCACACCCACAAACGGCATCGCGAGTAAAAACACCAGAAACGGGGAGACCCCGGAAATGTCGAGGCTCACAAGGCGGGCCATAGAGTCGTCAAATACCCTCTTGCCCCCCTCGGGCTCCTCAGATTGAGGCGTATCGACCTCGAGGATCTTGGAAAGGTTGGTAACGGAGCGACTCCAAGTACCGTATCTTGAAATGATCGGGGAGTCTGTGTCGTGGGTACTACTCGACTCCGGAAGCGAGGATTGCAGTAGCGAGGAACAGGAGGAGCGTGTGCAGCAGGATGAATCGGATGGGATTGAGGGCGGGGAGAAGAAGGCGGTAGTTGTGGGCTCGGGAAAGTTGACGCGGCGGATTTCAGAGGAGGTTGCTGTGCGTGTTAGAAAGGCGGAGTAGAGCGAAAGCGGGGGTGAAAGTTACGACGGGAGATCTCGATGACAGCAGAGTGATGGTGCTGGTGGTGGTATTTCGTGGGCGGATGCTCATGATGTGTTTCGTCCGACGGTCGAGGTTCAGTTGATGGTTGGGGCAGGACAGGCGGGGAGGGTCGGGGCGGGAGAGGGATTTCGGATGCGTGGAGATTCTTCTTTGAGATGCGACGTTGGAGCCAGCCGACGAGGCCTTGTCTCGGAGGAGAGGGGGGTGTCGGGAAGGGCGTGAGGTCGTACATTGGAGATACCATAGTGCCGGTGGCTGTGAAAAACGAGAGGGGGCTTCGAGTGGGGGGGCACCTTTGGAGGTGGGCGGCGAGTGTTTAGATGGCTGGGTGGATGGCGAGGGGGGAAGCAAAGAGCTGGAGTTTGCACCTTGGTGTCGACAACATCCTCAAAATACCACTCGGCATTTCCAGATCCGCCGGAGCCAAGTCTGAATGTCTCCCCGCAACCGCATTGCTTGTTGCCCACTCAAGTACTTATGTAAGTATTTGTGTTTTATTGGAGGGGGTTGCGGGTAATGATGCCGCTGGCTTCAAACGACGAATTCCATCCTTTTCTCTCGCCAAGATGCCCGCAGCAGAAGAAAAGAGAAACAACACGAGATCAATCAACCAAGCGTGGAGATGAAACTCCCAAGAAAACGAGAGTGGGGTGGCACCATTCACCGTCGGCTGTGGTTTCCCCAAGAAGCAGCGTAACGGCGATCCTGCAGGTCCCCATCGACGCAGGTACTCTCCGCGGCGCCACGGAGACATCGACTGGTGGCACAGGCTCGCTTGCTTTCGTATTGTACCCCGTATTACAACGACGGAGATGCCGGCGCGTTAACAAGCGATCGTCGTCTAGCACTAGTACTGTGTAACCCGCGGCAGACATGGGACCTTAAATAACCCCAATACCAAACTTCATTCGATATCAACCACGATGAAGCTCTCTTTCCTCGCCCTTATTGCCGTTCCGGTGGTCCTCGCTGGCCCAACGAAGCTGTCAAGCACACTCAATCTCAAGCTCACCACGTCTCCCTGGACCGCTCTTGCTGCAAAACTCAGCTCCGCACTCCCCACTGTCGGAGTTGCATCCGTTCTTTCCGCCGCAGACCACGCAGGCTTCTCGGTCGCCCCACCGGTGCCGCCGTTGACAAAAGACCTACGATTCACCGCTGCCGACGATAAGACGACAGGTTGGTATCCACAAGGGGCAACAACTTCGTACACACTATCTAACCCTTATTGCAAGAACGCATGTATCTGACACACGAGCAGTGCGGACTCACTTGCTACGGGAAAAGTCGACGGTGTGGAGGCCGTTCTCACGTCATGGTACGACAAAACCTCCGGTGGACCCCGCGGCGTCCGTATCGGCTTCCATAACCCATCCACGGGGAAATACACCTACGCCCTGCTAGTGGAGCCTGTTCCTACTTCCTCAGGTATGGCGAGCTATAAAGCTGTAAAGGGCGTGCATGCTGGCGGAATAATGTGGTACGGAAACCACCTGTATGTTGTTGACACACATGTTGGAATGCGTGTGTTTGACATGGCAAAAATTTTGAAGGTACGCAGAGGCCAGCTACTGCCATACGGTGGGCTAATGTATGCAGGTCACTGTCGGTTCGGGCATCGGCCTACGGGGTGGAAAGTACTACGCTCACAAATACAAGTGTGGAACGCCGACCACCACCACCTCTTTCTTCGCTAACAATGCCAAATAGATACGCAATCCCCCAAATCGCAAAATACACCCGCACTGCCTCCTCAACGGACTTCCGCTTCTCGTACATCTCCCTAGATCGCACTTCCACACCGGACTCAATTCTCGTCGGAGAGTACGCACGCGACTCTAGCGCTCGTATTGCCCGCTTTGACATCGACTACCAGACACGGTTCCTTCATACTGGAAAGCGGAAGGATATCTGGAAGATTGGGAAGACCTCCATTCAAGGTGGCGTTGTGGTGAAGGGAAAGTTCTATTTCACCAAGAGCCATGGCGAGAATGGAAAATCGGAACTTTTGACGTGGAATGGGAAATCGTCTAGTGATATTGTTTCAGAAGGTGCAATACTTCCGCCTGGGGCTGAGGATTTGAGTTATTGGGGCGCGAAAGATCAGTTGTGGTGTTTGGCGGAGCATCCGACGAAGAGGAAGCTGTATGCAGTTAAGGCGAGTAGCTTTTAGATCTCTAGGTATTGATAGATGCACTTGTACTTAATTGGAATCTGGAAATTACTGTAATTACTGCTCTAGAAGGAAACGTCCCAGCAAATTACCACTTAATTCACAATATCTCACGGACGGTAGCGTCCAAAAGTGCGGTTAATCTAGGACAATAATAAATTAGGGAAGGAAAGGCAGCGAGTGGCTGCAGTGGGTTACGGTCACAGAACGATATAGCAGGTTTAAGAGACTATGTATTAGCTAATACCAGCTTACTCGGGACATTCTGTTCTGTTGTACAATTATTTGCCCCTACCTCGCTACACTAATCTCAGTTATTTCTCTCGAATACGTTACTTTCGTTGTATTATCATCATCGTCCTACACCACCTCCTACACCCCTTCGTGCACCCTCGACTCCGTCCGTAGGCTACCATGCGCCATTTGGAAAAATACGGCGCCGCTAACCCCATAGATGTTTTTAATGAGCCGAGAATCCGGTCATTTGTCTGTTACCTTTGAGTTGCATTTACACTGCCTGTGACAGAAAATAGCCGAAATAAATCATAGGTAGTTATTTAGAATAGATGTGTCTGTATGTCTCAAACCCGACGAAATAATTCACCGATTGAAATGATTCATGACTGGGAATTTGACAAGTAATATATTGCAGCAATAAATACCTGTACATATACGGGCGGTGACGGGCGGTTGTGCGTTAGATGGAATGACTGTCTGTTAGGCGCGGGCGGCTCGGACATACCTTGCGGCACCGAGCCCAAAGGATACCAGCCGACTTGAGAGGTAGCAAACTTAGTTAGAATCCACTACTTCCTGTACCATCAGTAGTCGCAATTCTTGATCGGAATGATAGGGTTAACAAAACTACATAAGTAGGTAGGTATTTTCCTTGTTGACCCACTGACCATACACAGCGATCGACGAGGTAGAGACGTCACTGCGTACTGGTTTTAGTAATTATGGGTTTGGGATGGTTTCCATTATTTCGTCTTCCGCGATGAGAATATGAGATACCAATGGGTCCGTATTCTGATACAATGGCGAAAGAAGCCTAAAGCAGGAACCCAATCTGCTACTGTCTGAACACAAAGGATTGCTATAGAGAGAGAGAATTGGAAAGAGTGAAGATGATGGTGATTTATATTTCGGTGATGAAGGTTGTGGGAGGCTGTGCTCCAGAAGCTAAAACTAAATTGCACTTAAGGTGCGGCTCTGCGGGAGATCTTCCGCGCTATACCCGTTCGACGTGTAACAATTCCATATCGTCACTAGTCTCGGAACGTGTGGTACACTGAAGAGGTGTTGCACGTGAAATGGGAGGTCCTGGGAGTTCTTCTTCTAAAGCCTACTTGGCAGTGACATAACGAAGGCTTCGAAGCACAATCTACTGCATCCACAATACTGTACCATTGACTGCGGTTGGGACGTCACTAGTCACCGGGGTGTCCGTTCTATATCTTTGACCGATTTGTCACTGTCACTACTTGGTATCCGGAAGTCAAAGTGTGTTACCGACAAATTGCATGAATGTATAATCGAAACTAGCCCCAATGTTCCAACATCTGAAGACCGTTTCCAATTCCCTGAGGATGGTACAGTGTATACGTAGGTAAAGTTGAGTGAAGCATTAAATTTAGCAGCCTGAGTACTGAAAAGCACCCCTTGTCTCATCTACTATACTAAAAATTATTACTATTGACCGTCCTATACTAAATATGCTGTCACTGGCTGGTTATGTCCAACCACAGTGAATAGTACAGTACTTTCGTTCCACCACGACGGTTACTGTAGACCCCGAAGTAGTACTTTCCTTCGACAGCAGGTTACATGTACTTTATGTGTAGCTCTAACCTGAACTTTGCATTCTTGGCCTGAATACAACCAAAACCCACATATCCAAGCAAAAGTAAATCAAGACTGAAGAGCACATATGCACCAGAATGAGTGTTGCGGAGTTTTAAGATTAGCACAACTTGCTATATCAGAATGTCTTATTGAACACTTCTGGCCATAGAAAGCGATTGGAAACTAGTTGATTCGGGATTAATTATCCCCAGTTGTGGGCATTACGTATAGTATTGCACAACATAGCCCCTCCATCAAACACGTTCAAAATGAAGATACATCTCTCTAAACCTTTATTTCGCATCAATCAAAACCCTCGCCTTTGCCAGCTGTACGACCTCCTTCGAGATTGGAGAAGGCTTTTTGATGATTCCCTTTGTGATTATCGCTTTCACGACCACCGTTTCCCTTGTCTCATCCAGATCGGCAAAGCCGATATCCTCCATGGTAGCCTCATCATAGGGATCACCGGCTTGAATGTTATTGTCGACTTCATACAGGCCTCGCTGGCACTTCATTTCCGCGGACAGAGTTCTAGCCTTAAGAAGTAGCTTGCCGAGTGTGTCATAGAGGAGTTGGTCGAGCTCAATAGGGTTAATTTGCAGCGCGCACAAAAGCGCCGTGAGGTATGTGAGCTGATCGTCAGCTGCTGAGAGGTATTGCTGGACGGTGGCGTTCTGGAGCATCAGAGACGCTGTGTAGGCGCGCCAGAACTCTGCGCGGTCATAGGTACCGGAATGGTCTAGGGGTTGTAAGTCACGATGCAGAAGCCCCAAGAGAAACAAGAGGGAGAGGCAGAAGAGGAGGTGAGAATGAGAAATAGTGGGTGCGTGGGAAGACGGCAAAACACGAAAGAGACGTACCACCGTTAATGACAAGTCCATGGATTTGACTCAGATGCTCTATGAGCTCAGATGGCAAGCCAGGGAACAAGGCCGAGAAGATGTGGTTCTCGATATAGCCCCAGACAACCATCTCAATAACCTGAGCGAACGTCGGATTGGCTTTCTTAAAAAGTCGTGGTATGAGAATGGTGATTAAAGGCTCGTCAAGGCGATCTCTGGGGTTGACATCATCGAGTGTACACCGCTTGAAAGCCTTTCGACACCATTGACCACACTTGCATAAAATAGGTCAGTTAATCAATTGTGCAGCGAAATAGTAAGAGTAGGCTCGAAAGGTTAGTATACCTCAGCGTGAAGAGAGCGAATCCTTTTTTGAAACTCCTGGTCTGAGATTGGGGATAGACCTGTCCCTACGTTGTTCACGGACCGGATGTGCGATGTGTGTAGTTCTTCTAGTTCGTTTTTATAATGCTGAAGCTCACTTTGCAATCGCTGAACCGTGTTGTATGATAATTGTTTTTCGTCTTCTAGGTCCTTCCTGGCTTTCCCGCACGCTTCTTTCCAATTCTCTTTTGCAGTATACAGTTTCCCAAGTTCGACTTCGTTCTTGTCCTTTAGAGTCCAGTATTTTTCCTTCCAGTTCCTGACCACCGGCGCCTCGTCGCCACCTACCGGCTTTCCGCTGAGTTGCTCGGCTGCTCGTGCCGTCATTTCACGATCGGCACTTCTGGAAGAAAAGCCGGGAGGGGTTGATGGCTCCCTGCTTGGTTTGCGACCGTCTTCCGCTTGCGGATTCTGTTGCGATGTCTCGTTCTCATTTGTCTCCGCTCTTGTTGAGCGACCAGGCTTACATTCGCGGCTAGGCGCCGCTCCGTGCTGCGGATTTTCGAATTTGCCTCTCATCATTGTCACTTGGTTGGGGTCCCTTGCTCCCCGGGCTCTCTCCTCGCTGTCGGCCTTCAGTAGTGTTCCCTCGTCTGATGCTCTGCCACCGCTTTCGCTAGACGCAGTAGATTCTCTATTTCTTTCCGTGGTGCTCACGCTTCGCCGGCTATGTGATAGACTATGCGTCATCTGTTCGGTCTCGGTAAGATGCCCCGCTGTGTACTAGGTCATATTCGAACGGAGGATGCTCACATTGGGTACAGCTGGTTCGATTCTATAGCTACGGGACGAACGAGATGGAAGGGAACCCATGGGTGGCGATGTTGTGCTAGCTTCAGTTCAAGTCAGTTAAGGTCAATTTGAGGCGCTGATGGCACTGACTGCCTACTCTCAGGGCTACAACACCCCACTGACCTTTACTGACTCGTATATATACTCCGTCAACGTCGTTGTAGTTAGATACCATATCTTGACGTGGTGAGGCGGGAGAGTGGAGGTTTTCGACGCTTGGGGTAAGCGTTTACGATGTGCGTGACTACCTATGTAGATGCAAACGAAGTAGGGCGGACAGACAGCGGACGGGTTTGTATATCAGGCGTTGCAAGTGGTGCCGTTGACCAGGGCAGCCGGGTGGTGAGAGGCGACGAGAATACGGAGCGGTATGCGCTTCATGCACATGTTGGTTGTCGGCGTCAACTCAAGCATACCACCGGCGACCCAAACAGGATGTGTTGGTCCGGCATTCCTGTTTCGGTGGCCGGGCGACATTTATTTCGGGGCCAGATAAGCATCCCTGATCTCTCCAACCCCAGCCAAATAGCCCATATAGGCTAAGCGCGAGCCAATCAGACGCTCATCACGACGCCCATGCGCACCTCCCGAGCAAAAAAAAAGAGAGAAGCTTTTGCAAGTTAATGCTTCTGAGCGTTTGTTTGTGTAGAGTGCGTCCTCAAATTGATTGGCTCTGTCGGTTGATAATTGAAATTCGAGCTGCACAGAAGCGCTGCCGACCACCGAGCCACTTTCTCTCGAATAGTCTGCAGCAGAGTACAACCCACCCTGCACATTCTCAGTGCAACTCTTGAAACAGCTATTCTCCTCATACCCCGCACATCTGCATGCTGCGCTCGAAATTAGCTGTCTAAGATAAGAGCTTACGAGCTTAGAGTAAAACCCGGACACAGGAGCATCCGCATGCAGCGATTCTTCGCACCGGCGACTACTTTAAGCAACACCAGCTGATCATCAGTGTGTGAATGTGCCGTATATACAGCCCAGAGCACCTAAAATCTCACACAACCCATTCATTGTTTGACGGTCGACAGCTAATTGTCAACTACGGACGGTAGCAATACTCTCGGCCAACATCCAATACAGTATACCTTCTACATCCCCAGTACAATGGTGCAGGTGGAGAGAATGGCGGGTATCCCAAACAAAAATGGACGCTTTGTCGTGGGTGTTGATTTCGGAACAACGTAAGCTCTCTATTGCCCCCAAGAACACAGCTAACATGTTTCCACAGCTTTACCTCGGTAGCCTTTGCCCACAGCGGGACTCCGAATGAAGTCAAACTGGTTCAAAGCTGGCCGAACAGAGGAGCCACAGCGGATCAGGTTCCTACTGAGCTCCAATACACCAACCCAGTTACTCGGGAAAAGGTCTGGGGGTACGAGGCAAACACCAAAGCCACCAAGGGTTCTTCGAGTGCTGAACCGTTGCAATGGTTCAAACTGTTACTCCAGGAAAGGCCCACTCCAGCGGCGATACGATCTCAGCCCGATGCGGCGCCTGTCAATACCAGCTCTAGGAGAGGTGGAAGGGGGAAAAACTCTGGCAATAGCCTAGCATCCAGTTTGGGCGGTCTCAGCTTGTCCGGCGTGTCGACAGTCTTTGCTCCTCCAGCAACTACTCCAGCCCGGAAGACGGCCCAGAAACTTGAACAATTAGGAATCTCTGTAGTTTCCGTCGTGAAAGATTTCCTTTCAGAAATCCGACAGACTACAATCCAGGAGATCGAAAGAACCTACGGCAATGATTGGGTCCGTAGGTCCAAAATTGAATATGTTCTCACGGTTCCAGCAATTTGGTCCGACGCTGCAAAGAGTCTGATGGTACAAGCCGCAGAAGGGGCTGGATACGGGGACCATCGTGTCGATTTCAGCCTTGTCGGCGAGCCAGAAGCAGCTGCAGCACACACTCTGCATGCGATCCAGCCTAATCATCTCAAGGTATACAATGTTTTGCAACTGCCAGCGGTTCCATTATATATACTAACTCACTCTTAGCCTGGAGACACATTCATCATCTGCGATGCAGGTGGAGGAACGGTGTAAGGCCACTCCTTCTTAGCAATCGCCTTATCGCGCGACACTTACAAAGCCATTAGAGACCTGATTTCCTATAAGATTACCAACTTAAATCCTCTCCAAACAGTCGAGAGCGTTAGCGGAACCGGTAGGCAATGACATCCTATGTTATAGTTATCTGTATTCTGATCAATGGTTAGGCGACCTTTGTGGATCTGTGTACTTGAATGAGCGCTTTGAGAAACACATTCGGTCTGCAAAACAACTCTCAAAGAAGGTGTTTTAGGTTTAACAGTTTGTAGCAATGTACTTGGGGATGATGTAATCGACGCAATGAAGGTATTTGACATCCGGGGGCATATCCTCCTATTCGAAGAGTGAGGCTTATTTCTCATTTAGCCTCGGGCACGGGCCAGAATGTTTCAAACCTGGGAGGAGGACGTAAAATTCAAGTTCGGGAACAAAACCGGCCTGGATTACGAGGTGACGGTGCCCGGAGTACCAGACGATGAAGATAATAATGTTGAAGGCGGTTTTTACACGATGAAATCGTAAGTGCAGGGCGTGTATTTTCTGCCGCGTCTCACAAAATGTAGGGACGCGGTCAAAGCGATTTTCGACCCAGTTATCGAATACATCGTTCAGTTGGTAAGGCAGCAGGTTCAAGATGTCCACCGCAAAGGAGACCCTGTAGCTGTAATTGGCCTCGAATCTCGAGTATCGCGGCTTCACTACTAATATAGTTTACTAGGCTATCCTCCTTGTCGGTGGGTTCGGTTCCTCCCAGTACCTGCACCAGAGATTACAGAACGCCAATTATGGGATCACCACTCGTAAACCCATCGAAGTCCTCCAACCACCAAATGCGTAAGCAAAACCTGCCTGCCTACCTCTGCTCATGCTAATATCGTAACCATATAGGCTCACGGCTATTGTAAGGTACCCTTACTAGCTCGTGAATCTCGCTAATTCTCCCAGGCTCGCGGCGCGCTGCTGCGGGGATTAGACGGTTCTATCGTGAAGGAACGGTGCTCCACTAAGAACTACGGATGCATATCTAGTACTCCATTTATACCGGGCAGAGGGATGGATGCTCATAAGTACTGGGAAAGCGCGGATGATAAATATATGGTCGATGGCCATCTTAACTGGTACATCGCACGAGTATGAGACCAACCACTCTTGCAAAAAAAGGTCATGAAGTCTGACTGCGATATAGAATCAAGTTATTGGCATCTCAGAGTCTACGTCGATTAGCTTCTACCGCATGATTCCAATGCCGGCCAACTCCAGTGTGCGTCCGTTCATGATGTTCACGGACGAGCTGCTAGCATGCGACCTAGACAAGGCGCCAGACTTCAAATGGAAGAATCCAGATTGCATGTATCTCCGTTGTGTTCCCACATGCAGCTAGCTGACACAGCAGAAATAGCAATCTATCGTGTCTGCACTCTCCACTCGGACTTGTCGTCGATTCCTCTCAAAAAGTTTCAGAAATGGACCAACTCTGCTGGGCAGCGGTTTTATAAAGTCAACTTTGACCTACAAGTATCGCGGGTTTCTGAAGTAGGTTCTATCTGACTTCGATGGTCACCTCGTTCGCCAGTGTAAACGCTAATGCTGCAAAGGTCCTCAAGTTTGAATTGCTGTTCGATGGCCAGTCTCGTGGTTCAGTGACAGCCGAGTTTGAACAGGCTCGGCCGCGTTGACACCATGGATGAGTGCTACTACCGTAGCGGGGTATCTTGTTTTGGTACTAGGTCATTTATCTCTTGTGCTTTGCGGATACTACTCTGGCTTTATTTCTCATGGTGTCTGTGATTCTGCTTATTTCGTGGCTTCTCTCCTCTCTTTCTACTGTTATGGCCTTGGAGCACCTTTTTTGAGCGTCAATGTGTTTTATCTTTTACTGGAATTATCTTATGGCTTAAGATAGTTTGCGATTGTGATGAGTTTCGCTATAAATCTGGCTACATAGAGTAGCTAAGTATTCTTAGACTGTGACTCAGCCAGTGTCCAAGTATATGCTAATTAGATGTCTAAGTTACCGGAAATGGGAAAACTTCAACCCACATGAGTAATGCCAAGAGTTGTTACCGTAGGTTAGAAAGTTATTCTAACCGTTCTGATAAATCGGACGGATGAAAACTTTCCCCATCCAGTACCAGAAATCCTCCGAAATTACGATTTCCTGTTCGGGCAATTTGTTAGATCCGTTACATCATTTAGAACGACTTTCTATCCTACGGGAATCCCTAGGCCCTCCATTATTATTTCGGAGTGAATTTATTTACTCGGGTCAGGCTATAGTCTATAGAAGATCCGACGCTCCTTTATAATTTTCCGACCAGTTACCACCGAGAACTGGTAAAGGTATGAGAAGGCCACATGCAATATCGGGTAAAACGCTGTTTGAATATTAATAGAAAGGGAAACAATTAATGCGCTTTCAGATTCAACAGTGACTCAACAACCTGCTCTCACAGCAAAATTCATTACCAGAAATGGAGTGACCGATCTTCTACAGCCTGACCCGAGTAGAGTCATTTTCATTGCTCTCGGAATCCCTGTCCGCAAAAATACTGGCTATCGAAATGAAACAGCCAAGTGTGCTGGCGTTGTTGCACAGTATCCCTAGGCTTGGTCCGGCACCACTTAGGATCGGGAAACCGAGACACACCTACAGTGAGTTGGCGGCCCGCCCACTCCATAGTCATACGAAGCGGGGACGAGGGAGAAAAAAAGCAAAAGAAGTACATTCCCATCAAACGAATAGAACTCCTCGACAGATCTTGCAAGCACACACTACAAAAACCACCCAGTCGTCCGTATGATTGAGAAGAAACTACATCCATCAGTTCTATGACAGACTTCGATCCATCGAACACAACATTAATGGGGACAGGTGCAGTCGCACACCCACTCTCAAAAAAGAGCACTTGGCTTGCAGATCGCTCTTTTCAGCTGGAAATACTTCGCCAGACTGCCTTGCGCCATCTTGGTCAATTCCTTCAACTCCATCAGAGAGGACCCGAACCAGGGTGCTCCGCAGACGAGGCGTCAGCTGCCTATGAACTGGCGAGGGAACAGATCCGTTATGATCTTACCGAGCTAAGTGCGTTCCTTCGAGAAGAGCTGCATCGCAGTCAGCGGCATTATGGCGAGATCGCGCTCATTGTTTTGTGAGTTATATAATTATATCTCCCATCTACTATATCCTTAAATAGTTATAGCCATTATTGCTGCTAACGTATTTTCTGATTTAGGTTCGTTCCACTCAAGCTCGCACTTCGAAAGACAGACCGACTAGCTGCTGAGTTTTGGATATGCGGTTATATTGCGTGGTTAGTCTGTTTCGCTAGAGTCGTCGGCGGTCCTCTTGTACGGAAGAAGATTATCAGGGGCGTGAATTTTCTCAAAGATCTAGTAGACAAGAACATACGTCTATATCAACAGCATGAAAGGGTTTTGGAAGGGTGGGGATGGGAAATTCTGAAGTGGATTTGATGTCTGATAACCTATTGACCACGAACGAAAAAGACTAAGAGAGCGAGGTTAATATTATCCGTATTCCAATGGCAGCAAAAACGAAATTTGAAATCATGAGCAAGAGCTACCCCAATGCTTCCGTGTGTTTCGTCTCGATCTGTTTCCTCAGCGTCGTAAGAGCCGTTGATCTATTTTGAAAAAATGCCTTAACGGAATCCTCTGACTTCCACTTCTCCCCATTCTCCCCATTCTCCCCAATATTCAGTATCTTTATAAGCTCTTTCTCCCATTTCCGCCCGTGCTTCTCAATACCAATAGGTATGAAGTCGAAACTAGTGCAGTCGAGCCAGCGAAGGTAAGTATTGATTCCTGCGGCAGTTTCATAAGTTTGCCAGATCAATTCGGCAACTGAGATTGCGTTAGTTCCATATATCATGCAATGCTTCCCTCGGCTAGACAAGTACCTTTTGCGTAGTAACGCTTGCGTCTTTCGGCCCGGTACAAAGTATAGCTAGAGTATACTATAACGGCAGCCCCAACTGGAACGGCAACAGGTAGGCCTAAAAAGGTGGCAGAAAGAAGGGTAGCCCCTCCCAATCCATAGTGACAGAGAGCGCCTCCGCCAACGACTCCGACTCCAGCTCCAACGAAATTCTCATAATATACTTGATAGATTTCTTCTGTCTGCGTGAGTGCGTCGGCGGCTGTTTTGGTCAGCGCATATACTTTTTCGAAAAGGTCAGAGTGTGTTGGTGGATTTTTTTCTGTCATGCAATTAGCTGGTTCTTTGCTACCATGCGGCGGGGTATATCTACCCCTCAACTGCGCCAACAAGCCGGTAACTCTTTCAATCGACCAGTTGAGATCGCGCAACGAAGCTCGTAAGTTCTTTTCTCTTGCTTTTTGCCTAATGCGATTCTGATTTGCTATGCTCTAGAAATAATCAATGCTCTCCATAGCAATCTGAGGCCCGATCGTGAAACCAATAGCCACATACCCAAAGCCGCACAAGTTTTTCAGCTGCATCCTCCAAAGCAGAGAACCTTTGAAGGACTCTGGAGGCCGTGTTGATCGGAATATTGCACAATGCAATGATTATTGGACCAAGAACATTGGCGGAACTGACGACGAAGGAAACCACTCTAAACCTATTCAGTAAGGACCAGTCAGCACCACAAGCCCGCCCGTAAAGGTGAGCAATGTCGCTCAATTTGGGGTCAGTAACAACCAACTCGGAGCCATAGCAGAAGTGATCGACACCCCCTGGTTTATCAATTTCCCCATCACGTCGGATCCAACATAACATAAAGTGTCAAAAGTTGCCCTATTCCAGAAGTTTCTAAATCCTTCATCATTGCCGGGTGAGAACCCCAAAAGGCCAAACTTGGAAATTTCCTTAAGGGCATCGTGGGCATTCATCAGCGCCTTGCAGAGCTTCTGCTTCTGCTTCTCTGCATTTTCAGTTCCGAAGGATAGTCGTAACTATCAAACCCCATATCAGTCACCACCTCACTCAAGGGGACTTTCATGAATGTACAAGCAAAGCATCTTTGTCTAGCTCGTGATGTGAGTATGCAACCTTAAGCTGGGCCTTATGCGGCGAACAGTTGAGCACCACAATAATGTTACCGATTGTCTCCGGGATGTTAATACCGCCATAAACACCCCGGATAATTAGCTGGTGTTGGAATCCCATGTTGTCGTAAGCGATATAGAATAAAATTGCAATGCTTGAGGGAGCTGGAGGAAAGAGTATGTGGAGGAGACGACGAAGGATGAGGGAGAATTTAGGGTGTTTGGAACAAAATGATATCGCAGCTCTGTCGCCACTGTAATATGTCGATTTGATGGTATGCGTGCATATGCGTGCATAAACAGTGTAGCCAATATGATGATACCATTGACCATTGACATTCTTAATTGCTGTATGTTCCTCCCATCATGGCAATGAGGTTACATACAGCCTGCTCAGATTATAAATAGCTCAACCGTCTTGGTTTGATATACTCTTTGTTTAAAGCAGACGTTTCTGCAGAACCAATACAGCTACCCCATAGGCCCACATGCACTGCCTTAAATATTCAGCTAAGTCGGACTTGTCAACTGCTATTCACCAGCCTTCTGGCCTATCACAGTGGTCCATCCAACAAAAATTTACGTATTGCTGGTGTGGTCACATCATACCATGGAAACAAGTCGACGGCTTGATTCTCCCGAGCCTAGGCATCACACGATTCGCACCCACCTTCAAGCAAGGGGAAACAGGCTCCATGTATGGGGAGCATCTGTATTGATCATCGAGAACATTCTTGCTCGACTGGCTTGATACAACTGTAGCACAAAGAGCGGTCTGGGGCGTGCATGATCAAATCTTACGGCTTCTATCAGCAGGGTTCTGTGCGAAATCGGATTATCTTCTCACATTTTCTGGAAAATTTACGGATAAGAACCGACAAATCACAAACCAAAACTCGGAGAGAAACGTATTTTATAGGTGGAGAACTAGAAAGCAATAAAAGGTTGCAGCAAATGATATTTATGCAATAAGCCTAAGAACGAAAAACATGTAGCATATCAAAATAAAAATAACAAAATATAATTTAATTGCTTGTCCTCAAGCTTGCTGCTACTTGTGCTAGGAACTCTATTGTCTTCTGATGTATTAAGTCCATATAGCAATTCCATTGCCTCATCAATAACAGCCCATACTCAGATGTGTGAACCTGCACATCCATACTCTAGAGACATCGGTAGAGGGTTACAACTCGTGCACCAGATGTCAACAGTTTTCTTACGTCCGTCAGCACTGGCTAACCCCGCCGTGGCATATCTACGAATAAAAAGCCGTCTGACTGACGATACTTGAGAAAATGAATGGGTGAAGTTGGATACCCGCTCAAGAACGTACACGTACTGTACCAGATGAGGTTCGAACGCCCTTTTCCAATGCCTATGAACCGCAGCGAAACAAGGGTAGATGGACGAGCGTGAATGTTTCTTCGCGGTGAGCCCATGGCGAATGTCCGAAAAGTACTACAAATTGTGAAGAACCACGCATGGCTTGAAGGCTGTTAAAAGAGTAACGGTGGCTCGAGACAGGCTGGCCGCCAAGGAAGTTACGGCTGGCCCGTGAGATCGTTAACAGCCCGACCACAAGGCCAGCTGTGGATGCATCATGCAGTCCGGATCACAAGATGAGCGGAAAATTTCGTCTAGCCTGTGGCCCAGCCTGGAATGACACTTGTCAACTACAACTGCAAAATGGCTGGTGCGGGCCTCAACGCTGGTTCGGTGGCGGGAAAGGCACTCGCAGCTTGCGATGTGAACGTGTAAGCTGGTGCATGTGCAGGGACGCAATTGAATGCCCCACTTCGTGCCAAGTAGGTATGCTTCCTTGCGCCGAGAGATATGGGCTCTGTAGATAAGCGAGTGGGACAAATCTATGCTCCGCCCGTGGTTTACTCTACATACGAACCGGGCCGTGCCGATCCGGCGCACTACCGAGGTTTGGCCGAGGACATCGCTAGGGAATCCTGGATCCCTGCGAAGGTGTGGCATCAAAAAAGCAACTACACTCGTCGCCGCAGAACACAGCTCTTCGTATTCAGAATCGCGATCGTACCCAGTAACAAAGCAGCGCTTATCGCTACTACAATGAGACGATGAGTCTTCTGTTGTAGCTGTTGGTTATATCGTTGTGTCTGTGTGCCGCCGATTGATTGCGTCGACGCATATCCACTGTCTTGTGAAAACGATTGGAGAATCTAGAGTCCTGGTATCCAGGAGTACCGTCGCTCACTGTAGCCGGGATGTTGTTGCCATGGTGCCTTTTGATTGCCGTACGGATCCATATCTGATTATGGGGGTCCCCGCCCTTAGTATCCCAACCTGGGATCTTCTGGTGAATTTGATATTGCCGTTTGATTCACCGCTCGTGTCGTCTCGTGCCTAGATTTCTGGCTGAGCTTGCGTCGGCGGAAATATACCTCACAGTCTAGGAAAAGGATAATAGAGACTTTGCGCTGGAAGGCTTTGGAGCTGTGGCAACATCCTAGCTGGGGGCCCCTTCTAGTGTGTGTCGATGAATTTGTGTCCTGAACAGAGCAACTAAAATGCTGATCAGTTGCAACAGAGGGAAAACTCAATTCATTAGAGCAGTTATTTTTGCTCACTGGCACCCCTAAATTTTGCAAAGTGTACAGGATTAAACTGGAGAAGCTGAGGAATCTGGTAATAAAATTATTTTTGTGTTATGACAAAAATTGCTTCCAAGATAAAGGAATAAAGTGCCAAAGTCATTTTCCTGCTTTTGAAGCTAAAGTGATTGCTGGATGTGGCTGGTAAGCGATCAACAGTGCCAAGTCTACTAAATTTGACTTCAAAGCTTCCAGCGCAAAGTCTTTAATCGTTCGAGAGATTCTAGCTGTAAAGTGAGGGACTATATTAGATAATGAGGCCACTTTCTGCCTACCCGAATTTCAGCAAGTATTCTGAAAGAAGTGAATGCAGTTGACGCTGAATCCTACTCCGGGTCAGCTCACGTTTGAATAATGTAACGAGATAAGGGAAGAGATTCAGACCTTTGCTGTTCTGTAACACTAGGTGGAAGCGTATATATACAATTATTATCAGTGGAAAGAAAGCGGCACTGGATTCTGTAAAGTAACGGGTACCAGAGTAGAAGCGGAGTAATTAAGAACCACCAGGCAAGCTGTTGCAGCGTAAAGTGCCACAATGAAATCGCCCTATTTGGAGACGCCAGTTGTTACGACTAGGGGTAGGTATACTCCAGTCACTATTCGTTTTGCGGTACAGGATACGAGTAGACTTGGAGTAGATCTAGGTTTCAGGTGAACCAAAAATGATAACCACTCTACGCTTACGGCAACTTTAGCCATTCATGCCTTCCCAAATTATGTTGTCAAGCGGTTTATACTAATACTTTGCTACACTGGTTGTTATTCCGCATAAATGAGGATGTCGTCTCTTCCCTAAAGGAAAGCGCGTTTTATTTGTAAACTTGACCCAACTTGACCCAAGACAAAAGATGAAATGTATGCGCCACTGTTTGCTTTTCTCTCAAGTACCTTCTAGGAGAGCCAGCTGAAGTCCATTTGGCCTGTTTCATCTTTTTGCGTCTCAAATGCGTATACAATTTGAGTGGTTCTCAAACTCTGGGAAACCATTACCGTGAGTAAGAGAAAGACTGTAGGCTCGTTCCCAGCCACCTTTTGGCCCGCCATTTTCTGACGAAAGCTGCCCGCTCCCAGGAGGGCTAGAACTATTTACGTTCCGAACGAATAGTTCCAGACTCTCTCTGAGTCGGAGCACTTTCGTCAGAAAGCGGCTGTGACGTTAAGACAGCGTGAGACAAGTAATAACCCTACCTTCAAGTGTCTCGAATCTGATTCCTATTTATCCGCACCAGTTCTTGTGGGTTTTAAAGTTTGAATTATAACAATTTTTGAAGGATTTCTTCTTAATTTGATTATATTGCAATGTAAAAATCATGCGTTACTTTCGCTAGCTATTGTCTCGCACCATCCCTCTCTCCAGTTGTGAGGCTCTGCCCGTAATCTTGCGAACGAAGTGGTTAGCGTCTAGCCTCGTGTACTACACTCCGAGACTAGTTAGGACAGTAGGCAGTTGGGCACGAAACAACGTTAACTAAATCGATTGATCTTTCAATAGAACTTCCAAAATATTAAATCGTTGTGGGTTTTCTTGTCTCGAGCCGGGCCCAAATCTGCTTGGGTTCTGAGTCAATAGGGTCTTGGCTCGAGACAACAAGGTTATCCTACATCACCCAAAAAACACCCACAGATTAGCGACATTACTCAAGTATTAATCGTCTAAATACGGCCAGTCTGCTGGGCTCAGTTGTTAGTCTGTAGACAGTAGCGCTTAGCTCGCCGGCGAAAATGCAGCCGTCTAATAGAGTAGACTACTCAATTGCCAAAGAGAAGAGTTACCGCGATAATTTTGAGTGCCTTGGAGGGCTCGGTTGGGGGGGGATGGGTCGATCAATGCGGGGCTCGTCGCGCAGCCTCATCGGAAGTTTCTTTGACTCGCCTAGCGCCATTGGCATAAGTTCTCGAACTGAACAATTGAACCCACATGCATCGGACGGAGACACTTTCCAAATTTCCCAGAGCCATAACCTGAAGGCTCCGCGATGTATTCTCTCCGAATCCTGTTTTAACAAACGAGAAAAAGACTGTTCAACCTACGATATGACTAATTATATATGCCCGCCAGAAACAAGAAATCAAATCCACAGATATCCCAGGCTCCCAACCGTTAACGCCACATATGTACAGAAAAAAAAAAAACATCCTTAATAGCTGATTCTGCTTTCTGCTCTTTCCCTGAGCTCCTGCCACGGATCCCTCCACTCTTGTCCCCACGCCTCCACAATATCCACTTGCACGCTCCACCTGCGCTCAACCGTTATCTCTAGCCTGCCCTTCGATGCTTCTCCTCCGGATCCGGTTGAGGATCGATCCCGCTTGCTCAGTCGCAGCACACTCAAACACGCGGCCCAAAAGATAGCATTCTGGTCGAGTCCTGCAGCCAGAACTGCCGCATGCCTCCTGCTTCTGCTATTCGGGGATTTCGCCATCCTCAGCACCGCCAAGAACGCCACAATACTCGCCATAACGCTGGCGAAGCCAAGTATCATGGTAGTCATCGCAAATGTTGCCTCCTTCTTTGTCCACGCTATCCGCGTCAACAGTATCGTTGGTAGAACAATGACAATCACCGTGCTCGCCAGGTGTGGTCCAAATATGGCCTGGTTGTAGTCTCGCTTCAGCTTTATCGCACAATACCGAGGTGTATTCCACAACTCCGGCGACCACATGCGGTTATGCGGATAGCACCAGAAGATTGTTGAAAAGAAGTTTGCAAGGAATGCAAGCGCAACTACGAGTGTGGTGACGTGCAGGATCCGACGAAGATGTACGGGGAACACCTCGTAGAAAAACGCCAGCAGAGTCGCTTTAACGGTGTATAGGGTGAAGATATTAAATAGTAGAAGTGTGTACAAATCCTTGGCGTACTCGATTTTCTTAGGGATTGTGTAGCCCATGTTTGGAGTTACGACTGGGTCCAGGCTGCCTGGGAAGCTAGGGTGGGTGGAGTTGAAGTGAAGTTCTTCCGCGTTCATTAATGTGATTAACACAGCTTCCGCGAGGAAAAGGAAGAATGCGGCCGAAATGAAGTAGTCGGAGGGGCGTGATCGTTTTTGGCGGAGTCGCAGGCGGAAACGGCATACTAGGAAGGAGAAGTCCACGGCGACCATAACCCATATCGTGGCCTAGAGTGTTCATGTGAGCTTTCTTAAAAGTTAAAGGTTACATTAGAGGAAAATACAATTTCGCTGACTACCCCAATCATATTTTCTAGCGCGATGCTATGTGGAAGATTCGATAATGTCTAGCGTCCGTCACTTGTAGTACCGATGTCACGACTGAATTACTTGTGGAGAAGATCGGGGTAGGTGATTTTGCGTTATATATATATTTCTGTCGCGGTAATATCCAGACATGTCGACATGAAGGCTGCAGGCTGACCATTGTCCGACACATATTACCGGTAGTTTAGTCCCCTAACTTCACATCCATGCTCGTACAGACATGGGATATATGTTATGCCTACGTATGCAACTCATGAATCAGCACTGTATCGAAGTATCGAACTTGTATCATGCACACGGAGCAACGTTTTAAACGGGCGCCGACTGCATATCTTTTAACCCTGAAACCTTAGCCCTAAACAGTACCTTGTACAATCACGTGATCACTACTTCGAAACAGCAGCTGTCGGCTCCCCGCGTACGTCGAGTCGGGCCGGAAAGAATGCGTCAACAATACATCAGGAGAATCTGTCGGTGTTGATGATCAAATTTGGATGGCGCCGGCCACCGCGACTGACATTGGCCACTCCCGCTGTCAAGTGGACTATTGCTGGCCCAGGCATGAACCCAGGAAACTGAAACCAACTTAAATACATACACATAGTTAAAACTATTGGTCTTCATTGAAATAGGAAAGTGGCAGTCATATAGTTTTATAGGTATACGAGAACAGCGCAAGAAAAATCATAACCCGAGGTTCTGAAAAACTCCCGTCCTATCACACCACTGATGATCGATCTCCAGACCAAAAAATAAAGGAAAAACCGATAAGCTTGATCCTTCTAGAAGCCTGGCAGCACTGGCCCCCATTAACGCTGAAACAGATCTAATCCTTCCCCAACTCTTAGTGCGAATCAGATACAAAACATCGGAGCATGGAGCTAGAGGTTTTTATCCTAGCAAGACTTACATATTTACTCCGTCTTTGCAGCCGCTTATAACGGACAGGCTTGTGGTCATGCTAAACTAATTCATATATACCGAGACAAAATGACAATAATCTGTTCCAGATTCAAGACTCGCATTCCTTAACTACTTAAGCTGTCATCAAAGAAAATACGTAGAGCGAAAGCCGAGCTTTTTAGTCGAGCTATGTAAGGTATAATGTATGATCTGTCGTTAACGCGTTTGCTCTGATCTTATGCTCCTAAGAATTGCCCTCAGAATATTTCCAGAAATACAAACACTCAAATTATGACACAGCATCTAGGTGTTACCCATAATTGATTTCGGCGACGCCAAAATCGGCCCAATATAGGGCATGTCTAGGTCCTAGCGCAACCTGACCAAAACAACCAGATTTCCGAGAGTAATTTGCAAGCGGCAGCTGTCAATGCCGAAGAGTTTTTCCAAAGCAGGAACCATATGTACCCTGCAAACGTCAAACAAAATCCCAACCCAACCTGACATGGGTATGAGGTGAGGATAAGGTTTGGGTAAGTAGCCGGTAGTGCCGATCAGTAAGCTCAAGCGAGTTGCTGGTTCTGGGCCATGCACAGGCTGTTCGCACGCCAAAGCTCCCAAATCCATCAGCTGGATGTTCAATACCTAGCCGTTTTCGCATCTTTCAAACACTCTTACCGGTCAATAGAGTCCAGTCAAGTAAAGAATAAGAAATAGACATGTAAAGTATCCAAAGAGACCTCACCTCGCTATCCATCTACCCACTAATATTTAATTGACTTCCCGAAGTTCTTGAAATCGGGAGCGGTCGCGGAGAAACTTGCATGAACCATCGGCGGAGAAATTTAAATCAGACACCGGTGATTTCGAAGCTAGAATCGATGACCGTTTAGGTAGCCGAGTAGAAGCGGCCCATCATGCTCAAAGAAGAACCAGATCATACGGCGGACGAGATCCGGTGAGAGATCCGGATGCGTGCTTTAATCACGAGCGATTAGGGCCAGTCGCCGACTGGCAGTCCGGGCTCACCTTGTTCGTGAGGGAAAAAAATAACCCGCTGAACATCGAAGTAGATGTTAGCGCGCGCGCTAACGTTAACGCTATAATAAATCAGGAAACTTTTAGGATCGATCACCAATCGAGGCATTTAAGTATATGGATTAATACTTTCAATTTTTTATCTACCTAGGTAGTCATAGGAAAATTCCAGGGTTTTTGGAAGGTTTTGGTCTGTGGAACAGACACAGAATTCGAACAGTCAAATGACGACCTCCGATATCGCGCGAGTATTGATCTCACGATTTCTGCATCCTGTTTAATTGTCTAATCTAAGGTAGTACTGTTATCACGTGGTGTACTATACTTAGTGATATCAGGCCATTTATCAGAAGAGTAAAGTCTTAATCAAACTCGGCCAACCTGATGACAAAAGAACGTCAACAAAGTTCTCCTCAACTACAGATGCTCGTGGGAACGACTCAATCCTTCTCAATAATATCAATCAGGCCTGCCACACAGACTGTAACACTATAGCTACCGAAGGTACAATGTCGCTTCTTTAATTTCCCTTTGGCTTTGGAGCAGCTTGAGATGGCATGGTGATGTCAGGAGCAAAGAAGTGGAGGTGCGAATATGAGCAGATAGCCATCGAATGACATCGGAGAGGAAGCAGAGGATCAGACATCCGTACTGATTTCACAATTAGTTCTATTCCCTTAAGATATTTCTTCAATCTCTTGTTCTAGAATTTTATGCAGTTGGGAAAAATCACTTCTCCATAGCCCATAAGCTATATAACATGTAAGATTACTTTTGCCAGCTTTGTTATATGTGGTTCTGGTTCAAATGCTGTCATGACCACTTGGTTTGATGAACTCCGCAAATGGGGACCCATCCACGAACAGGGTGGTATCTTAGACCCCATCCACAGATGGGGCGGCCTATCGGCGGAATCTAGCCGATAGGGTGATCCCTCATATGGGATGCAATACTATTAGTAGGTGAATGGGACAATGTCAACTTTCTACATTCAGGTTATGCATAGTTAACTACCTTCCCTTGCTCCAGTTTCTTCGAGGGAATGGCTCGATAATATATCACCTACCATCCAACATTTCTTCAGTCTCTTTAGCAGTCTGCAGATCAGAAGACCACCCTGGCCGTGATCTCACTAAGGCATTTAGTGCCATGGTACGAATGTCAGTATAACCCTTTCAAAGCCCTTTCTGGTAACAGTAACTATTGTGCGGTAGTTGATATTATATAGTAAAAGTTTGAGATTAACTCGGAGTTCAAAACAACCGGTTCCTTAGTCGCTGAGTGTCCTCTGGTCAGTTGTCTGTTTCCGAACTTTGGTACCTATTTTGACATTCCTAGCTGCAGTTAAGCAGTTGCCTCTTCTTGAAAAAGTTGTGGTAGACTACACGTAGCTAGCGGCCATAGATAGTGCGAATTCAAGGTGTGATTTCTGTGGAAGTTTGCTGGTACTGGCAGTGGACAGACTTAGAAGTATCACAGGATATATTGTTGTGTGGTCACTATTTCCCAGTTGTGGCAGTGTATCATTCTTGTCTACAGAACTTTGCGAATGGAGCACTTTATATGCGGACTCCACCAAACAGTACCCCATCCGCAGATGGAGTGCCCTACCAGCCGAATTCCGCCAATAGGGTGATCCCTCGTATGGGATGCAACAATAGCTGCCATCCCCAGCACCATGGCCGTCCGCTGTTGAGATATAGAGTGGTTAAAGTTGCTCAAGGATAGGTGAAAACGCATCAGGATTCAAGTTGAGATCTCAGCCTCGCTTCACGATCTTGTCAAGTGACTTTATCATACAGATACACCGATCAAGTTTCCCACATTACAATGCTTCACAAGATAGGTATTAGGAATAGAGAAACTCTAGCCATGTTCTGCAAGATAACGGCACTTTAACAGACTCACACCGACAGTCAATTAGGCACCAAGTTTGTTCGGTAGCTGGCCTCGTTTTTTAATAGGAGTTCTAATTGCTATCTATAGCTATCAAAGTTTATCGCCCCCATTCAATCAACTCTAATGTCACAATCTCCGCGCCATAATAGCGATATATATACTGTGGCCCCTACTGACCACAACCCCCACAAATAATACGCAGATATTATTTACCCTTATTCATACCGCAGCAACATAATATTGTTGGGTATCAGTCGCCACAGTATAGATAGCCACACGGGAGGCGATGAATGCCCCTTGGATCGGTTGGCCACATCTTCGGTAATCGAATACACGAGTAGTTGCAGGTCGGCGTCCATCATATGGCAAGTATGGACCACGGGTGGGGATGATTTGAATCCGGGATGTAAGAAGATATTCGTCGGCAAGGAGGTGGCCCACAGGCACATAGTTAATTTGAGGCTGCTGAATTGCGCAGATATGGTAGGATGTAATTTGAACGGATGTAGTAAGAGTGATGTGGAAAGTTAGGCGGTAGATGAGGTATTATATAGCCACTTAGTATACATATGGATGTACTGAATAGTTTCAGATAATTGTAACTCAGGTTGAATGATACACAGGAAAAAGCTGCTACATAGCAAGTGTAGAGTATATCAAGATGAGTAAGAAATGAAGATGATAAGATTGATGTTTACTGCAATGAAGAGACAAGCTTTCAAACTACCGAGCGTACTTTGGACCACGCACCATGAATTCCACGTTCAGTACATCTTAATGTCTTTCCGCCGCTTGGGGCGTAAGTATAAGTGGAAGATACGTTCGGCCTACCAATAACTGCCCGCAAAATTCTGAGCCGAACTTTACAACCCGTTGTACAATCTCCAGTTAACCCTTCCTTCCGAACTCTTCAAGCGCGGCTGGATGCTCAACCACGGGTCCTTTTTGCTCCAGGAGGGGCACGTTAGGGACTGTACAAAGCACTTCTTTTTGCGGTTGGACTCTCCTAATACCGTGCTTTTCTTTCAGGTGCGATGTTGCAGCTCCTGCACCGCAGAAGACTTTGTAGTGCTTGGGCTTAGCACAATTTACAGTATTCAGGGACCAGAAATTCCACACCATCAATCTTCACTTCCGGTCATTCACACAGCCCACCATTACTACCATGCTGCGTGCGTACTGCTAGCATTCTCATACCCGGACGCCAGTGCACCCTTTGATATAAAGTACACCAGAGGTTTAGGTTCTTCGTTGAATCTGATGCCATCCGGTTTTGATGTTGAGGATATCAGGAATTGGTTCTTCTGGCTCTTCAGCCTTTTCTCGCCCCCCCGCATCATACCTATCGAGCGTCAAGTAACCCTCACCTAGCCTACTGGAGGTCTTGGCAGTGCATACCTATTGATAGAAAGGGAGTATATAACCTCAATAGTGGTATATATTATATTTTCATGGGAAAACATCCTTTCTATACGATAGAGCAATTGGCTCCAATAGAACCCATGGGAAAACTTGACTGATTAGTGAAGCGCCGAATCACGCACAACCAAAACTTGTTCACACGAGTGACTTTTGTCTGTAAATTCAATGACGATTGCGCTGCTAAATCACAAAGTTCTCATCTGCGGAACAAAAAAACAGATCATATTGCATCACAAACCCTCTGTTTCCATCCTAATAATACCGCTCCCGACTTCCATATCCATCCGACCCTCCAAATTCCGCTCCATGATTCTTATGCCCATGTCTATGCTTACGGCTTCCACCTCCACTTTCATACCCACCCTCCTCACCCCACGGACCCGGCATCTCAACGATGTCATAACCGCCAGGAACTTTGTAGCCTTCATCGTAACTATCCTCTCTAGGCTTGGGGTAGTAATGCCCCTCGGTAGAATATTCGTGCTGCGGTTGGTGATGGTGGTGGTGCTCGCGAGACTTGCTTCTATGGCGTTCCCTGGATCCTTCGCGGGAGCGGTAGCGGGGACGGTATTCATCTTCGTCACCAGAGTAGTACCCGCCGCCGCCACCATAGGATCGGTCTTTTTTATCCTTCTTGTCTTTGTCTTTCTTGTCTTTGTCCTTCTTGTCCTTCTTCTCTGGGTCTTTGTATTTGTCTTTGTATTTGTCCTTTTCCCTAGGTGTGTGTTAGTGGGGAGCAAGGGAGGGAAGAGAGGGGGAACTACTTGTCTTTGCCGTCTTTGTATTTGCCCTCCTTGTGTTTGTCCTCCTTGTACTTATCCTTCTTTTTCTTTTCCCCATCATAGCCATCGCGACCACCGCCGCCGCCGCTTTCATTGAACCCGGCGAGTCCGGCACCCAAGATGTCGCCAAATACGCCGGGTATCTGCATGCCGCCGACATTGATGGCACCACCCGAGGAACTCACCCCCGGGATACCGGCATACATATCGTCCTTCTTCTTCTTCCCTCCTTTTCCCTCTTTCTTCCTCTTCTCCTTCTTCGACCACTCGCCGCCCGACAGCTTCCCATGGCCGCCGCCACATCCACCGCCAAAAACACCTCCGGCATGGTTCTTTCCCGCGCGAACTCCGGCCGCGGATAGTACGTCGTTGAGGCTTGCTCCACGGTCTGGAAGCCGCTCGGTCCATGCTACCACCGCGTTGAACATCCCCGCTTGGATATCGTTGTTGGGATCACGCAGTACAGGGTGGTGGAATACGCGCGTTACATCGTTCAGGACCACGTCAAGCGGGAAGTTGGGGTCTTCCCAAGCGTGCAGGACGCGCGGAACAACGTATGTGAGAACGACGGATGCGACCTCACCTGCGGGCGTGTTGAGTTTGTTGCTGAAATGGTCCTTGGAGAGGAGACTGTGTGTGGGGTCGGTGCAGAAGGGGTCAGTCCACGGCTCGAATTGGTGCTTGGCAGAGGAATCAATGACTGCGCCGGAACCCTCTTTGAGCTCGAGCGAGGCGCGAGCGATGAGAGGACGGATGAAAGGCGCGAGAAGGGAGAGGATAAAGACCGATAGTGTGTCGGAGATCTTCTCGACTAGTGCCGTGAGGCCTGGAATCTTTTCGATCGCGGCCTCGATGGAGCGCATGATGTTGTCGCGGAATAGAAGGATAGGATAGATCGCTTTGATCGTTTCCAGCGGATTATAGCCGCCTCGGTTCTGATCTCCCATGTGCATGTTCGCCATTTCCTGCGCGTTGGATTGCTCCTCGAGCTTGTCGACGTCGCGGGCAGCATCGCCACCCAGTACTCCTGCACTGGACATCTGGATAAGCAAGTCTTTGAGCACAGAGCCTTCTCCAGAGCGCTCAGAGCGCTTCTGGTCATCATGAGCTTCGGCAAGGGCGACATCCATCTCCTCCACTTCCGTCTGCGAGAACTTATCCTGCGCCTCTCCTAGCACGGAATGCGCAAAATCAACACTTCCAAAGGTACCGGTGACCAAGGGAAACGCTCTTCTTCCGCCCGGGTATCCCGCGGCCACGCCGATGTCCATTTCGGTACGCTCTCCGACGTGGGGGAAGACAGAGCGGTAGCCGATCTCGCGTAGGACCAGCTCGACGTAGTTGCTGTGCGCCGAGAAGTCTTCAAGGCAGTGCAATGCTTGTCCTAGGCAACGAAGAGCTTCACAGAGATCCTCTGAGTTTCCACCGCCGGAGGTGTACATTCTCCCATAGTGAATCGATCTGGTTAGAGAGAACTTGACGTATCCAGATGACGTAGCCCAGCCGCCGGTTTCATTAGCGATGTAGTTCTTCATCCCCGTATGCGGATCTATTGCAAGCTCGTGCTGGTGTACGGGAGGGCGAAGCCGGCGATCATAAACTTGGGCGTTAAGATTGTCGGCATAGTCCTTGGGATTATCTAAAACATCCGCCATCAGCACAGCCTTTCCATCATCTCAGGTCATGAGTGTATAAACCAATGTGTTCCTCAGGCCTGTAAACACCCAAGCGATCCTCGGTGACTTCATACTCGCCAGTCGCATATCCAAAGCTGAGGAACGAAAGAACCCAGACGAGACAACGAATAGTATCCTTCGGCACACTCTTGAGAGTTCCCACGTCCAACGCTTGAGAGTAGTCGCGGAGCCAGTTGCCGAAGTAGACGCGGCGGATCATGGCGGATGACCATTTTGCACCTTTGAGAAATGCGATTTCTTTGAGTGTGTCCTATGAGCGGTTAGCAGTGCGGAGGAATGGGGTAGAGGCAAGGTTAAGGCTACAAACCTCGATATCGCCATGGCGAAAGTTATGGCCTTCGATTTTCGCGATGGAGGCGATATTTCCAGCGCCGAAAGCATGCGAGGGCGATGCAAGACACAGAATCACCACTACCGAGAGGAGGAAGATAAAGGGGGTCCTGCTGGATAAGGACATTATGAATTAAAGTTGTACTCCAGAAGCGTTTATGGCGATTACTTATTTCGAAACCGATGCAATTGATAGTATGAATGATGGATTGGTTTGCGGCTCGTTGCACACGACAAAGCAATGGCGTTTTTGAAGTGGAGGTGTCGAGCTGAAAAGCGCGGGGTTTGTCAGACCCCTCATCTCATCACGCCACTACTCTGCGCAATGGCACGCATCATCGCGAGCAACGTCATCAGCCAAGCCACAGGGCTACCGGCGTTTCTAGGGCTGCAGCGAGAGTCTCACTCTTGTAGACGCAGGCGGAAGAGTCCCCGAACCGAGAGAAGACATTCTACCTGCAACCGAGCTAGCGTGGGCTCAATGAAGCAGGACTGAGGATAAATAATGTAAAATAGACCGTCGGCTCTTTCCATTAGCCCGCCAACAGGATTACAGGGAGCGCATCCAATACCCCATCGATATCTGACAGTAAAACAAAGCAAAATGATAACCCCTACAGCCTAACGACGCCTCTATGAGATCCTTAAACCCTTAAACAACGAAGTCCATGACTTTTGACCCATAACCAACGCCTCCTATCATCAATATCACCATCCCAAGCGCCACTATGAAGCACCAAACCCACCCCTCGCTCTCTTACCCCTCCCGCGTCCAGCGAACCCTCTCCCCTCCCCATCTGGCCCACGAGGCTCTCGAACGGGCACCACCGCCCCATCAGTTTGCCTATTCCCCGGCTCCTCGGCGCTCTCCCCAAACTCGACAAAATCCAGCTTATCCAGCCTGCCCTCATGCTCATCAAATACGGCCTCACCTTCCCACCCACTTTGCCTTCCGCCACTCCACCGATCCCGCCGAAACTCGTCCCAATCCAGCCCACGCTCCTTATCCCCAAGCAACTCTTCGTTTCTTCCAAACCCGTACGCTTCCGCCTGGCTCTCCAGCATTTTCCCGTCCAGCGCGACCTGGCGTAGCTGCCATTCCTGCCGCTCGCGTACTTTTACAGGCGCGGCGGATAGGCTCCCAGCGTTGAGGGAGAACCCCGTAATGGTGCCGGTGGACTGTGGCTTTGGCGTGGACCGGACAGGAGAGTTCGTTCCGGACGACTTCGGCTCTGGAGGTGGAGGCGACGATTTCTTGGGTGTGTTCAGTCCTGAATTCCTGCCACTGCCGCCCTTCTTTTTCCCCGTCTTCTTTTCCGTAGCCCTGGCGCTGGCAGCAAAGATCCGGTCTTTGGCCTCCTGATACCGTCGCTCCTTCTCCTTGCGCTCCTTTTCCTTCCGCTCCTTTTCCTCGCTGCGGGTGCTTGACGAAACACCGCTGGGCAAAGGTGTACTGCTGCTAGGTGATGAGCTGGAGGCGCGCTTCAGGATCGTGAGCTCGGGTTTGTAGAAGGTTTTTGGCTGCTGTGTTGCCGAGGCGACGATTATTGGCGGGTCGGGGGTGAAAGACGGAGCGGTGGGGATGAGTGTGGATGCGGATGGAGCGGTCCAGTCATCATCGTCCCAGGCGTTTGGGACGACGTTGCGGCGGAGATGTGACATGGCGGTAAGTGGGTGTTGTTGGGTGGTGGGAGGTGATCTTGATTCGCGGAGTCGAGGTGGAGCTGGTGGTAGAAGCACGTGGTGTTATTTTGAAGTATGCGTAGCTTGGGTCACGCTGCGTAGACTTCAGCATGCACTACATATCACCCGCCTCAGTTGGACAATGAGGAATTCTATCATCATGCCTAGGATTAAAAGTAACGAGCTAAAGGAAGCTAGATACTGGGTGTTATGGGATCCTGATTCCGTATCCGGCGTGATGGTTCATGGTCTGGACGGTCGCGGTCACGGTCACAAAGAGCCCCTTCCAAATGGATTTTATTGTTGATTTGGTCCACTTTTTGACAGTGAAAAAACAATCTCACACCCGTAACAATAGTTCTAAAAGGTATAGATCAATGTAAAATATACTAAGCACAATTTTACTTTTCTCATGCCCAAATTACGTGAGGTTGCGAGCGGGAGTCTGGGCACGAGGAAACAAATTTTACGTTATAAAACTGTTTCCAGAGGTGAGATAGATCAATCATTAATCAAATGTTTTGCAATTTTGGCAGTTGCCCGCTCTGTAGTAGTGAGTAAGATGGGCTCTATAGCTCTTCACCACCCCCGTGCAAATAACGGAAGATGTTGGTTCTGCGCTGATGAAGACGTTTTGAGTGATTCTACGATTGATCTTAGATGTCAAGGGGATCTAGGTGTACAGGAGAGTACTGTTGCGTACTTTGGCGTACGTCATAATCACGCATGTAAAATCTCGATAAATGATAATTTCATGTCACAAGTCTACTAGCCCCGCCCACTTCGGCCTTCCATATTCTAGCAAGATAGCAATCACCTAGAGACCGAGTCACACAACACTAGGGCCGAGACTCGCTTGAAGACAGACTCCAGAGGATGCAATGCAACCAGCAACTTTTCAATAGCCCGTATGTCGCTTGTCTGGGGGGCGGCCGGCCCCTTTATGGTATTTTGACTGCACTTTTAAGTTCGTCCCTTCTCTCTTCCCAGAGTTTTCGTCTGATGGCAAGCTTGGAGGAGGCAAACGCTGATTTACAGGTGCAACAGAGGATGATGCCCGCGAGATATTACGATCCCAATAATTATTGTCCCCGCAACGGTCTACTAGACCGAACGTCCTCGACTACCGGTATAATATGCTATGTATGGCCTTTCGCATTTAAATCGAAAAACCGAGGCACCATCGGAGGCCTAGAAACTATACTGTCTTTCCCTCTCATTATAGTCTAGGAAAAGATGGTGTCTGGCTCAAAACTGCCACTGGAAGGAAAATATCACCCAATCGAAACCTCATGCAACAAAACTAGTGCTCCTTACCCAACCAGCAAAAGCACTCCGCCTCCACTACCTGGCAGAGTATCCAGCGTGACACGATACAACCCTGACAGAAGTCGGAGCGAATTCACCGACGCACGAACCAACGGTATCAGAAACAAATGATATGAATGTAAACAAATATATGCTCGAAACAGAACATCAAAACTCCCCGTCCCATGCTATGTATGATCCTCCAACATACAGGAATAAAAATAAACGAATGATATAACGCCGGTACGCCGGTCCAAAAAAAGTCTACATCCTAGGCTGCAGCCTCCACCAATGCTACTTCTCGCACCTCGACGGTTGATACTCCAATTTTCTCGGTGACGGTGGGGATTTTGCCGATCTGATGTATATGCTGTTCAATCTGGATTTTGCTCTCGCGCTCAGCAATGTCTGGGAATGTTGCAGTATAATGCTCAATTGGTGTTCGGAACTCCTCTTCGCGTGTCGCTTCGCTGTCGATTGATCCTTTGCGTTCGTCTTTAAGCAATGGTACTACACTGCCGGTCTCGCTCTCGTCGACCCGCGAGTTATGCTCAACCTCGGCCGCGTGGTCGAGATCGATGTTGACTGAGCCCTCACCCTCAATCACATGGCCACGACTGATGTTGACTGAGCCCTCAACTTCAACCACATGGCCGAGATCAATCTTGAGTGAGTCGTCATGTTCGGTCCTCTCAGTATCACTTTGCTCCTCCTCTTCTTCCTTCCTCGCCGACTCCGCCATCTGCTCTTCGCCGCTCTCAAACCCCTCATCGTCATCTGCCCTGCTACTTTTTAACAGTTCTCTTAACTCCACATCTTGCACGACCTCCAACACTTCGCCTAGAGCGCCCCTAACCCACCTCCGTCCCTCTTCATACCCCATCTTCGACATTGACCCGATAGCCTGCACACAAACTGTCTTCGCACGACCCGCCCTGCCAACTTCTTCTCTCACCCTCGCGGCGTTCTCAGCGACCTCCTTCTGCAGCTCCGCAACATCGCTACAGACCTTGTCCAAGCTTTCGTGAACACCCTCGATTTCTTCCAGCTGTCGCTCCAGCACTTCCTTCTCTGCAGTGACCGCCATGAGGTGTGCGGTCGCCATCTCGACGCCACGCTGCAGGGTTTCATGTTCCGCATTCAGATCCTTCAGTGAGACCTCGATTAGCGCTGGGTTCAGGCTCTGGGTTTGCCGACGGAGCCCCTCGATCTGTGCATTCAACCGGCGGAGCTCGTTATCGAGTCCTCTGCTAGGAGTTAGTGAGCCCAGTTCACACACGTAGAAGGGGGAGCATACGATACGAATGCAGCTGCCGCAGCAGCAACAGGTGCTAGCACGGGCGCAATCATGGCGATAAAGCTAACGGCGGCGGAGGACTATATATTATTATTAGTATGATAGTATGAACTATATATATAGAGTGAGAGGACTTACACCTGAAGCTTGTCGCTTTTCCTTTGCTTCTAGTTTCTTCGCTTCAATTTCTTTCTTGCGCTCCGCAAGTTCCTCCATCTGATACGCCATAGCGTTGAGACTCTCCTGCACGTCGTCTAGATGTTTCGACGTCGCCGCGATCGAATCACGGTTCTTCTCTAGTGCGCGGGCGGCCTCGTCTTCACGGAACTGAGCGTCTTCCACCGTCTGAGTTGCGGCCGAGAGGCAGGCGAGGGCGGCTTCCTTTGCAGCGCTGAAGTCACGGAGCAACGGCTCGACACGTGATTCCTGGAACAATGAGATATCAGAGAGAGCGGCAGTCCCAACGTGGGTTCCCTCAGAAGCTACACCCTCTGTAACTGCGAATTGACCAAAAAGGTGTGCGGTAAGTGATTGCAGCTCGCCGTTGTCGCGGGCTGCTGTGGAAGCTGGGAGGGAGTTTCTACGGTGCGATGAGGCGGCGTAAAGGAATTCGAGGATATCGCGGAGGATTGACGTTGCTTTGTCAAAGTGTGTGTGTGTTTCGTCGAGGTTCTGAGATGTGCTCGTGGTAAGTGAATGGGAGAGGGATGCTAGCTGGGGCTGCAGGGTGGAGAGGGAGGTCTGCAGGTTGCTGAGACTTGGGGAGAGTTTCGTCGCCATCTTTTGTGAGTGGATTGACTGACTAACAGCAGAATTAGGCTTCTTCTTCTTACTCTTCCTCGGTCAAGCTGGGGGAGAAACAGACGGGCTCATATAATCCCCTCTCCGGGTGTTTCACCCAGAGTCACTCGTCCACTAATATCACGCCAGCTCGCTCGTTCCCCTACGAAACAGGCCAACAATTGCACAATTGTAAAATTGTTACGAGGGAAAGAAAAAACTCGATCGCGGTGGGGTGGGTGGGTGGGGTGGTGTTGTTCGTTTCTCTTAGAGGCGTGCACGTATCGAACTTCTAGAGGCCCGCCACGCGCGGTGCTGCCAGCTAAGAACTGGGGCTATTGGCAGTGGTCACAAAATGCAAGCTGCGGGCCGCGCAGGGCGCATGTGCCCAGCGAGCTATCGTGTTCGAGAGAACGTCGGGCCAACAACAGTTATGATGATGAACATAGTGGATGATGATGCCGGCGATGACGAAGCAAGTGATCGACACCCAATTTCCGGAAGTAGGCAGATGTTTGCTGGACTTCGGGGGACGTGCACTTCAATCACAAGGTTTTCGCGCTTGCCGAAACTTCACCATTCCTGCATATGAGCTGGTGAATATTTAGTAGTGGCAAACATCGAGTAGCAGTTGTCCCTCACCCAGTTTCGTTGCATTATTATTATAATTACCATAATTGGCAGGCATGGAAAAGAAGGCACCGGGATTTTGACGGCATACCAATGCAGAAGTCAGTCGTCTCACTACAACGCAACATACCCAGTTTTTTCACTGCAGTTATTCCTGCCTTCTTACAATACCAGTACTTAATTGTAGGCCCCATGGCCTAAGCTTTGGTCAATTCTTTTCCGCATATTAATTAGCTAAATCGGTGAGAATTCTTAACCACGAATTTTAGATCTGTCTCACCAACCATATTTTTCCCCCAAGCGCCCATGACGTGAATCCCGAATCTCGAATCCCAACTACTTTAGCTGGTTCAGATACTTATCGAGCCATTCATGAGGTGTTCCTTCGTATCTTGCGGGATATTCCGGGGTACAAGAAAGCAGAGATGAACAATAGTAGAGCATAGACGTGTGGAGATATGCTTTGAACGAGTAAATACCGAGGCTTCTAAGATGATGCTAGAGAGGGCACTGGTTGTAGCTTTTGGTATGGGGTAAATGCGGGTGTTGCAATTTGAGCTTCCAAACGAATGTGACGATTCCCGATCGGTCTTTCAATTGGACTGATCCTTGATTTTTATACCCAATCTATTCGTTCGTAACCCCAGTGCTCGCAGTGGAGTCAATCAACACGCGACTTATTCGTTTGGAGATTTTCCACCAGTTTCATCACACTTTGATTCCACAGTTTCATCAGCTCAACCAATAAGTGCGAGCTGGAGGTTGAAACAACCTTTTGCCAGCGTGCGGACGCTGCCACCCGTTCGTTCGGAATTCTACTGTATCCGACATGTGCAACGACGTCAATTCTGCGAGAAAAATCTCCCGTTATTTCAGCAAATTATTTCATCATAATCTAAAACTCTTGGTTTTACCTCCAGTCCCGTGATATTCATCACGTAGGAATTTTCTAGATGTACCCCTCTTTTTGCATGACCGATACGCTCGAATTTGCTAGATTTCCATGCTAGAAAACTCCTCGTTTCATAAAAAGAATCGCTATGGAAGTCGGGACACAAGCTGCATGGGGGGTTCTATGGGTACACTCTTCTTGCTTCTCCCGAGTCCCGATCGATCCCAAAGCTCCAATTGCAAGAATTCTGCGTGACCAAAACCTTCAGTACAGCGGTGACGTCCATCCGAAAACAACCCCAGCTGCACATACTAAGAGTAATGGATCCGTAGTTAGTTGAGCATACATACATAGGCGACTGGGTCCGGGCGAATAAAACAGCCCGTTGTGAGGTGCACGAGCCTACTCTACAGGAAAAAAAATCTGGACTTCAAGATCGAGATTCTCAAAGCAAGGGCAAATCGAAAGCGAGCACTGTTGAAGTCGTATGTGCTCTTCATCTTCCCCGCTTCCAAGAGCCACTCGGGTTACGGAGGCGGCGGCGGCGGCGGCCACGAACCGAGTAGGTTCTGAGGGGCTGAGGACGAGATTACATCCCAGACCCCGCAGCTGGAAGCTCCCCTTAGGCTTTCCGTTTAATCTAGTGCTCCACCCCGTGATACGAAGTTTAGCATACTGCACCAAAAAACCACCCGTTTATTTGAGCGATAGCCACTTCCCGCATTCTTGGAGATGTAAGCGTAATATAGAACTTAGCTGAATACTTATTAATCCGACTCTGAAAGATCTTGAAGGCATGTAGGATCGAGGTGAATGGCCATTCGCGAGATCGTCCTATTGCTGCCCCATTCAACCGCCTTCATATATAACTTGGAACAGGCAAATAATCACCCTCTGTGAGGTGCACAGGCCTGCAGAAAAAAGAGTCAGAAATTTCCGGATGCTATGCAGGCTTGAAAATCGAGATCCTTCCAAGAAACGGTGAATCAAAAGCTGCTGTATAAGTTGGGTGCTCATTTTCTCCGCTTCCAAGCGGAGGCGGCGGTGCGGGTGGCAGCCGTCCCGAACAATCTCTGAGGGTATAAGGACCTGCTATTCGCTTTCTAGCCCGGGTGGTCGGAGACTCGGGTATTCATCCGAGCACGTGTTGCATACATGTATAGTCGGTCCTCTCTGGCTTTCTATCACCAATACACATTCCGTAGGTAGCATTGTTTACTTTTGGTATCAACAAACACCTTACAACCCGCTAAACGCCAAACCTCAAATATTTACGAAACCACCGAGTATTCCCTGCACCCACCACATTAGACGGCCACACCCGGATCGCCGCTCCTCTACGAGCGACTACTTCTCCTCTCCCTACTCTTCGGCGCGGGTTCCTCTCTCTCCCTATTACTCTCTCGTCTCTGCACTCTTCCGCCCTCCCGCCTTATGCGGCTTCCCCCCCTCTCATCCACTCTATTGCTATCAGTCTCTACAGCGATCGGCTGCATCTTCCCTTCCTCAACATCCTCGACCACCGTGCCGCCGCTGCTTAGATGCGCCGCCAACGCATACACCCTCCCTTCGCCGCTGGCACAACACCAAGCACCATACCACCTCCACCCGACCACGCCCGCAAAGATACCAAGAATACTCCCAGCAAGAATATCAAACGTGTGGTGGCGATAGTCTGAATACCGAGTGCTGGCGATATACATGGCGAGCAGCAGTGGAATACCGCAGATCAGAATCGCAGCCATGATTGGGAAGCGCGGGAGCGGGGTTTCGCGGTTTTCAACGCGCGCAGCGACACCTTCGTCTTCGGGGTGGCGGCTTCCAACGATGGGCGCGCTCATGGGCATGGGAGTAGTCGTTTTGTTGGAAAGATGCACGAGGGGGAGTGCGAATACGAACTCGCTGAGGAAGATAGCAAGATAGGTTAATCCTGCGAAGGACACTATTTTTTGTTAGCAACGCCCACGTTTGTGTGGGAGGAGGATGTACTGCTGCAATGCCCACTCGGGAAGCTCCTGAACCCATCTCTGACATCTGATTCATCAAGCGCGCCAGCGACGCTGCCTTTTGCAATGGCGCGGCTGCGGCAGATCCTCCAATCGAGCAGCTCTCCGGGGCCGATGGTATATTTCGAGATGTCATCGCGGTTCAAGTCGCAGCGACTAATCAGGTCTGGCCTTGGACGACCCAGAAGATTCTTTAGTCCGTTTGTAACGAGGACCGCGATCGCGATCGACATGCCGAGCCCGAGCAGGGCGGTGTTGAGGCAGTAAAAACGCCGCTTCCATCCACGCAGAGTCGTAAAGGAGTGGCCATATGACTGGGAGGTCGACGGGAGCGTGAGTGTGAGGAAGCCGATCGCGAGCGCAGGAATAAGGACGGAGCACACTATTAGGAGCCAGCTCGGTATCTACGCGATCAGCCTCAGCCGTGGAGGGTTTATGGGGGGTGAAATACCTTAGCGTTATGTTGGAATGGAAATTGGATCGAGCGGTCGTTGACGCTGAAGGGCCGTGTATTTGGTGTTACCCATATTGAAGTAGATCCCGCGAAGGCGACGGTTCCTCTGTAACTACGGTTAGCAACGGATTCGGGCATTGCACAGATCTACTTCACGTACATTACAACAGCCCAGTCGAGAACGTAGCTGATCAGCAAACGAAAGAAAAAGCGGCCCTTAGACAGCGATTTCGAAGTCATAGTAACCAGAAGTCAGGTCGTGACCCGAGAGCAAGGTACAGGATTGTTGGGTTATTGGGCTTGACGCAGGAGTGAAACGAAAGGAAGGAAAAAACGAGGCGGGGCCAAGGAAGCGTGGGAGGCGATAGACAGGATCCTTTTAACATGTGCCTTCGAGACAGACGTACGTACGCTTAACGTATGTGGCTGTTCACAAAGAAGGAAAAGCCTGATCTAACTGGACAAGGGCAGTGTGAAATTGGTGTCGTCAGCTGGCAGTTGTCTCACATCACCTTCAAATAATTAATCAGGGTCTTCGTTGCCACGGCCATCTCCGCCACATATCCGGAACAAAGGAGCTTCTTCAATTCAGGCACTTGATCTTCGTGATGTTCGCCAGGTATTTTCAGTGTCCATACTGCAGGGCTCAGGTTAGGGCTCATCCCGCCACGATTCTTCTCATTCCGCCAGCCTAAATTCCAACCACGATTCAGTTATCCCTACACGCTCGGTTTGGGCGGATTTGTTGCACTTCCTCTTTTGGTATACTAGTTGCATCTGTTCCACCAACCAGATTCCCTTGTGCATCACCTTCACAGTTATTCAACCAATCATATTCCCTATGGCAAACTACAACAAATCTACCCAAACCGAGCGTGTAAGGGATAACCTTTCTAACGTCCTGTGCCTGTCGTTTGAAGAAGCTTTCTCAGTAGGGTCTGGGCTCCCGGATCCGACGGCAATCTAGAGTAACGCCACGCCACGCGTCAAACAACTTCATTGGTTGGTTGCAGCGGAGGTCCGTTTCAGTCCTGCCATGGTTGAGGAGTACGGATGGCGAGCATCCGTAGCCCTACGGAAGGCATTGCAAGACTGGCGCCTACGAGCAGGGTGTTGCGTTGATGTGCTATAAAGAACAGTGTCAAAAACTGTGGCTAAGTAGCCAGGCCATAGATTCTCGCGGTACTTAAATACATTAGTGCTGTTTCTTATACACGAGTGGATGTGGTATGTATCCTACTCTACTCTGAACCGACATCTTTCGGAGTGAGATTCTGGTACTCGCCGGGTTTTCAAGTCTCAGAATACGTCACTAGAAGCGCCCTTGGCGACACATCAATTTATAACTACTCATCTAATTGGCATGACTACACATTACTACTAAATCAAAGCCAAGTGCTAGCTGCAGAAGTAATGAAGTTTAGAAGCAAATACTCCGCTATGCTACCATGAAATGCACTGGTGATTTCAGATCGCAGGGCACCAAGGCGGGCATGCTGGCAGAAAGATCTCGATATATCATATGTACAGGGCTGGTACACGAGCTCACTCATGAGCGAGGAGGGACTAGAGAGAAGAGTCCAATAGGATATAGGCAAGGGGGCTGCACAAACCCTATGAAAGAGCAAGTCTACGTCTTGTCAGTTCAGCATTCTGCTCAAATGATGACAAGTTCTAAAATAGAGTGGTATACGTCTTATTGCCCTTCAATGACTATGTACTCGTTGCTCGTCTATCGGAGCGAGTGATAGTTCATAAACACCAGTATGAAACCCTCTATGCCTATTATCCTAGCCTGGGAAGACGATAGGCGAACGACCCCACAAAAGCCCCACCTTCATCCGTGGGTACCCGATGGCCCAATAAACCAGAACTATGGAGTACTCTGGGGCCGAGGATCATGATATACGTCGTTATGCCCCGTCTGCCATCGGCCTTGTGCGTCTTACCCATTCAACCCTCCGTTCACTCTTGAACACACCTCGACCCTGAGCCAAAGAACACGGAATCTTCCGAAAACCGTGATCTCCCCCAGAGCTCCTCTCAACCAAAACACAGCCTCTCCTTCCCGTAACACACGACCACTCCCGCATCCAGTTAAATCGCCGCCACAGAGGGGAGGTGGGAATTGGACAATACGGCTTGACTTTCTCCGTGTGAGGATCCCGGTATGCAAGTGGATTGGTGGCTGTGCAAAATACCATTGCCACATTTACATCTAGGTATCTAGGTTGTGCCTTACAATGTTGGAAGAAGCCATATGAGGTTGGCATCTTAAAACGATGTGTGGGAAGGCATCAAGTGAATCACAAGTGCATTTACGGCAGTGTCAGTGTCAGCCTCAGCCCTACAAGCCTCCTTTATCTGAGCTCTCCTCCCCCACCGTTCATGTGTTCACCACATCACTCTTCAATCAAAATTTATACACTGACTTCATGATCAATTGCACCCCCCTATCCATAAGCAACAAGTAAAAAGCAGTAGTAGAGGTATAAAAAAAAGAATCTTGATATCTCGCCAGCTAAAACGAGGGTTACGTATAAACCACCACCACACACAAAGTAAAACAAGCGAGAGTACGAAAGAGAAAAACTCCCACCCATTCACCCGGTAATGATCTCCTGGTTATCTATCAATCTCAGTCCCCTCCACACGCCCGTCCACGACTATGACTCCCTCGGTGGCGTTGGCGGGGCACCCGTCGCAGTCTTATTCGTCGGGGTGACCTCGCTGACTGCCGTTTGCGTGGGTGTGACCTCCGACAATCCCAAGCCCACATACGTATCGATACTCTCCACCTGTCTCAACTTACTCCCGCGGGGCCCCTTCAATCCCAGCGCCTCTCCTCTAAACATCGAAAACGGGCTCATCGCCATCTCTGGGCTTCTGGGGCTAAGCGGGAGGGCGAACAGGTCCTCCTCTTCTTCCTCCTCCTCGGGGGTATCGGACCTCAGCACCTCTGACATACCAAAGCTGAGATCCGTGCTGATTCCGAGTCCTGCCAACGGGCCCATCATCGTCTCTTTGGAGACTTCCGGGGCATGTTTCTGGTCGACAGTGCAGGTGAGGAATTTTTCTACGACCCATCCCTGTTCCTCCCCCACCATCCACCCCTCGCGTCGCACCGCTTCCTCGTCCATCCCGCCTCCTTCAACACCGACCTTGAGACGCCCCTGGCCGATCCCACGTGAACCCTCGCGCTCGAGCTCTTTCGCGATCTCTTGCAGCGCCTGCAGGTCCTCAAGTCGCTTTAGCGCCCAGGTAGTGTGCAGGCCATCGCCGGCGCCGTAGTCCATTAGGCGGATTTCGGAAAGCAGAGTGGGTGGGGTATTTGGCGGAGTCCATGTAGGGGTGAAGAAAATGCTGATTGATTGAGGGATTGGGGTAGCAGGTGCGAGAAGGAACAGGACTTCGGTTTTTTTGGAGACGCTGGTGGGGTCGGAGAGGATCTGTGTGGGTGCCTGGACGATGGGTCGGCTCGCAAAGAAGGTTGAAAGGTCCTCTTGGACGGTTTCGGGGAAATTGAGGCCGTTCTCGAATTCGAGGAGGCGCGCGGTAGAGAGAGGACCGGTGGGCAGAGGTTCGTCGTATTGCGGCGGCGGCGACTTCTGCTGCTGCTGCTGTGGTTGTAGGTCGAATGTAGACGCTTTTGGTGTGCGCGCTGTGTCGATCTCATGTTGCAGTGTGAAGTAACCCCCTTGCTCACTCCGCGCGCTCCGTACGTCTTCGGATAGGTCCGCATACATGTCCTCCCATTCGACGGTCCATTCTCCGTCGGGACACGATTTCGAGTCCACAAGTTCCCATGATACGCTGATGACTTTCGTTGCGGCGCTTCCACCAGTCGCCGTCTCTAGGAGGACGCGGGAATTGGATAACTTTGGTGCACCCATATTGGTGTGTGTGGATTGGGTGCTGTTGAGGTCGTATGTACTGCGGCGGGGAGGGGATATAGGGTGAGGCGGTGGGCGGGTATGAATAAGCCGATGCGACGATAGATGGAGCAAAAAATGCCGTGCTGTGTGAACAACCGAGAGGTGGTACGAAACAGAGGACGACGAGGAGGATTGTCGTTTCGTCAACGAGGAGTAGCCTTGAAGTTTCAAGTAGCGCTTAGTTTATTTTTCTGCGGTGAAGCAACTATTGTCCCCGCGTTAGCATTCGAGGTGAGCGTATGTATCTGCGGCGATAAGGGGGGGATGTTTGCTGTGAAGGGAGGAGGGGCGGAGCGGAGGGGCTCAGCAGCGCCAGCATTGCTGCCCCGCCATCAGCGTTTCGACCGTTAGCACTTACCAGATTCTGGTTGTGAGGGAACAAGTATCCGGGGGGGGGTAACCAAGAGGAGGGGGTGTAAATGCAAGTATCGTATTGTGTGGACGTATGCGTGTGGGCGTATGTAGGATCTAGGAGGAGGGCGGTGTGGAAAACTTCTCAACTCTCTATCTCACTCTCGCTGGTGGTGGTGGAGTGCCCAGAAGCTCTTCTCTAAATATATACGGCACCTATAAATAGCCGCCCCATCACAGGCCGTCGTCACACATCATATCACAACTTTCTTCAGGAACCCAACTGCAACTGACAACTGACCTCCAATCGGCCGACGGACCCAGGATGTGAGGGCATTGCATACGAGCCAATCACCGCATCGCCGATCCGCCCAGTCGTACCCCCCGATCTTCCAGAAGTCCCCCGGTATGTAATAATTTGGCGGAGCGGAGAAGGTGGTACCGATCGCAGTCTCAGGGAACCTGTCTCGCCTTGCAATAAACGCTTCCCATTCGTTTGGCTTCATCGCTGAAACGGAGATGTACAGATGCAACTTGCAGAAACAGGGGCGGAAAAAAAATGGGGTTTGGGGTCGCTGTCTACCCCGAGGGTGAGTGACCCTGAGTGACGAGAGGGAGGCACCTTCGTTCGCTTGTACTTTACATGCTGTTGGAGATGGCTGATAAACTCCTCTACGTGTTGTGCATATTGGTGATGTTTGGCTGGTACCTTGGCTTGGGCTACCATCGCTCAAAACTCCGAAAGCTTCTCTCGGATATTACTATCCGAGATTAAATGAGGGTGAGAAGTCACGGGTTTAGGTGACTTGGCAACGTTCGGAGGTGCGTTTTTGAATGATGAGCTGGAGTCTTCACTTTCTGTTTGGAATCTTTTCTCGTGCCCAGTCTGACAAATTAAAATTTGCACGCGAGCTTGCGAGCGGGAGGAGTCAGGGCACGAGAAAATTTGGATCCACCGTTTGTATTTTTTTCGTGTGCGGTGTTTGGCGTCACTGCGCGCATAGGAGCTCACTCGTAATCACGTGCGAGTACAGTTATGAATTTCTAGTGGCGTCAGTTCAGTTCCTCGCAACATTTCTCCGGAACCCCACCACCACTTATCAAAACCAACAACCTCCACCGTTCCCCTCCTTCTCCAATCGCAACAATGTCCACAATCCTCTCCGCCGAAACATTAAACGACTTCATCGCGCCGTCAGTCGCTTGCATCAAACCCGTTGAGACGCTGCCAGCCGCGCCGTCTTCCTCCGAACTCGCCGTTGGGGTCGAAGGCGACGCCACCGTACCAGATACCAGAACTGCCGCGCAGATATCGCTAACGGACTGTTTGGCATGTTCAGGCTGCGTGACATCTTCGGAGGCGGTGCTGGTGTCGATGCAGAGCCATAACGAGGTGCTGAGTGCACTTGAGCAGTTTCCGGAGAAGACGTTTGTGGCGCTGCTGAGTCCGCAGAGCCGGGCGGCGTTGGCGGTCGCACTACAGGCCAGCGAGACGGAAGTTGCGAATATGGTTTCAGCGCTGCTAACCCAGGCGCTAGGCGGAAAGATGTTTGAGATAGTGGTGGACACGAACCCGTTCCGGCAGCTGTCGCACCACTACGCAGCCGAGGAGGTTGTGGAAGCCATCGATGACCCCGAACGTAAACGACCAATTCTTACCAGCTCGTGTCCCGGCTTCATCTGCTACCTCGAGTCCACACACCCCGTGTTAATCCCGCACCTCAGCACGCTAAAATCGCCGCAAGCAATCGCGGGGACGTTCCTAAAGGCGTTGATGATCGGGGAAGGCCGCGTCAAGAGCCCCGAGGACATCTATACCGTCTCCATCATGCCATGTTTCGACAAGAAGCTCGAGGGTGCACGCGGAGAGCTCATATCATCGGCCTGGAGGAGCGACAGCGCCGAGACACCTGTGCGTGATATCGACTGCGTGATCACAACTCGTGAGCTTCTCTCCCTAGCCGAGGCAAAAGGCGTTGATTTCTCCACCCTCCCCCGATCGACACAGCCCACCCCCACCCTCTCTTGCAACGCAACAATACAGCGCTTCCTCACCACACCAGCCACAAACGGCCCCATCGATTCCGGCACCTCAGGCGGAACCCTCGTCTCCATCCTCTCCACACTACTTTCATACCACCTGGGGGCAACACTACACGTGCAACAGGGCCGAAACATCGACACGCGCGACTACCTGATCCTTTCTCCCACCGGCGAAACAATCGCAAAGCTAAGCCGCTGCTATGGGTTCAGAAACATCCAGAACCTCGTCCGCCGTCTTAAACCATCCTCCACGCGGGTACTCCCAACATTTGGCGGTCGGAAGCCACCCACCACCCCCGCTGCCGCGAGAAGGGTTTCAAAGCGGCCCGGAGCGGGCGATGATAAGATGGTGTATGTTGAAGTAATGGCGTGTCCTGGTGGGTGCACGAACGGCGGCGGGCAGATTAAATGGGACGATGAGGCGATATGGAAGCAGCTGGGTTTGGGTCAGCCGGCGAGTCAGCGCGAATTGTTGGCAAGGGTTGATGAGGCATATTACTCCAGTTCAGAGGGGGGGGATGAGAAGGAAGTGGGGGGAGTACGGGAGGTTGTGGATGTGTTTACGAGGATTACGGGTGTGAGGGAGGAGTTATTGTTGAGGACAGGGTATAGGAAAGTTGCAAACGATATTGGAAACCGATTGGACGAGAAGGAGGTGCTGGAGCTTGCAAGCAGGACGGGTGGTGGGTGGTAGTGTAGGGATGTTTGAGTTTGCGCATATTGGCGTTGTATTTTTTGTACTTCTGGGGTGGATGACAGGCGTTGGGGCTAGCTGACTGAATTCTTGTTTTTCTCTTCTGCTATAGATGGGGTTTGAGTGGCATTACATTATAGCTGATAGAACTTTAATTTTGTTCAAACCTTATCATCCACGACGAACTCTAGACTCTAGCTGTACTCACATCCCAATTCGCAGTAACCCGCTCCCCAGTCCGGCTGGGGAAATACATCGGTTTATGGTAGAATTCAGTGTTTATGTACATGAAATAGGAATTTTGGAACTTGATGCACATCAGATACTGGATTTTGCGAATTATTTTTAATGCATAGTTTAGGAAATTCAGTATTTAATGTGTCAGGTTCCAAAAGTCCTTATTCATGTGCACCAGCACCAAATTCCATAAGTTCATGCATGACATTGTCAGTGATATACAACATCATGCTCTGATATCATTAAGTTCATAACATTGTGCATGGAATTGGTGGAATTGGATGTTGGTGCACAAGAATTTACCCAATTCCACTAATTTCATGTACGACGTCGTGAAATGGTATTTTGACCACTTTACACCGCCATAGATACTTGAAAGTTTAGGCATTCCCGGCGGGTTAGGGCTAGCAATTCTGCTCAAATACGACTGCGCAGGGTGAGGTGGAGATCGTGGCTTACCTTAACCTGGTCGTCGGAACATCTAGCATCCTTCAAATTACAGGTTTTGTGTATGAACCGTAATGAGATGGTGGGATAAAATGACTGGCACATGGAAAGTGATATTTAGAGTGGGCGGGGAATGCTTAAAGATTGCGGTAATAAACCACATGCAGTTGAGATTGTTGTAAACCGGCCCGAAATGACAGCTGCATAGCTAATGTCTGATATATTTGTTTGTAATCATATTGTATTCACCCGCTTGCGGGTATGACATGCTCTCGTATACTTTCCGGGTTCACGTCGTGGTGGCGAGCGAGGCGAAAAAGTCTGGGGATGAGAGCAGGTATGTCATACATTTTCCTTCAATCCACGCTCCCCCACCTACCCTCTCATCCCCGCTGATAACTGATGACGTTCTAGTGTTGATTCCATATACCGATTTCCGGGAAAGCAAACAATCTAATATGCAGCAGGTGAAATTGTACCAATAGATCAACCGTCCCAGAATGACGGACGGACGGAGGTGAAATGGCAATTAATACCAAGCAGATATATCAACTCACTACCAGTTCTCCAAATGACATAATTTTGCTTAGGCACTGTACTCTCCAGGGCCAAATTATTATTGTAATCATATTAGCTGAAATAGAGTACTCTACATATCTTCTATCCCCGAGCCCAAATACGGTGCCCAAATGACATTCTTCTATATATATTCTTAGCTTATGTGTGAGTTAGATGGTTATGCTTCCGATGAGGCGGTCATTTGACAGAATCTAGGACACCCAACTGCCGTGAAGATATGGAATGAACACATAGCTCTGCGAACCAAGCGTGTGCTACAAACATTAGTCAGCAGGTTCGAAACATACAGTTCTCACACAGTACTTTGAATACTAAACCCTGCCAGGCTTGAAACCTGCAGTGTTTACACAACTAGCGCTGTAAACGCCCAAGCCGCAGGTTCGAAACTTGCGGTTATTATTTTTGCCTTGCACGGCTGCAGCTGTGCCCCACATGATAAATAAGTCGTTTGACAAACCCTGAGTGAGTGAATACACTAGCTACCGAAGAAATGAACCCTTAGCATAGTCGACTAAGCATGGTGCAAGAAACACTAGCAATTAGGTTTAAAACCTGCAGTTCTCATGAGTAGGTGCTAATGTTTGAGGTTCTAAACCTCTCTCAGGCTCGAAACGTGCGATCGTCATTTTTGTTTGCTACCGTATAATTGGAAATATCTAACGCAGAATTTATCAGATTTCTCTTCGCTTCGAGGCTATTCTTGTTATCTAGGCCTAGAGTATTGCCACTCTATTTCCAGCTACTAATTGTTACATGCACTCAGGCGTCCGATAAGATAGATTTTGAGCGAGTAGATTTCCATGAAGCTACGGAATGAACGCTTAGCTTAGCCAGCTAGCATAGTGTTAGAAATATTAGCAGCAAGTTCAACCTTGCAAAGTTCGATTGGTACTATAAACCCCAGGCTCTCCTAGGCTCTCAAAGCCTGCAGTTATTGCATTTTACGTGCACTTGGAATATGTATTAATTCGATACGATGATTGTTTGACGAGTCCTGGGTGAGATTCGTTGGCCATGAGACGAACGAAAACACTTTGAATCATATTGTCAAGAAATGCCACTTCAAATCAATTACACGAACACCATAATAACACATAGCTCATGAAATGCGAGGTCAGCCACTATATTCTCCCTCCCACAGCTGTTGATTCACCAACAGAATTTGCCAACTGGGGCAAATGCAAGAATACCAGTGCACATACACCCAATTACCACAATAATAGTCTTCATTACCTAGGTGTTGCCGATCCAATACCAGATCTTCCAAGGCCGGATGCCAGCCCTTGCAAGATACGCCGGCTTGAACCTATGGATATCGTCTTCAGAAGCCCCAGACCAGCAAACAATCGTATCGGTGAGGTTCTTGGTGCCGGGAGTCTTTAACTGCGCCTAAATATGTGAATTACTGGTTGTTTCTTCCCTGGGATCTCCAGGATTCGTGAGGTAAAAGCACAAATTACTGATCTGATGGTTTCGCGGTCTAAATGAAATCATCGCTAGTATTAAATAGACATAGTAGATAGATAAATTTGCCAATGAACGAGACCCGCAGTGGGTAGAGGCTATACAAACGCTTCGAAGGTAGCGTCATCTTGCCGCCGTTCGTGAGATACAATCTGGCATCCACAGTTGTGTCCCTATGGTACGAATTAACAATGTCATCGCCGATAAACTTCTGACCCTGCCTAGTTTGGATCAGTGTTCTGAGCGGGTGTGGTCTGGGCTAAGGGCGGTTTCAAGATTAAGGCCTGGTCAGCCACCGCTGCATGCCTCGTCAAAAGACCCCTGGCTGCACGATGATCTGCAGATACCGATGATTTATGCAGGCTTTTGCAGGTTCATGCAGGCCACGCAGATATGTAGGTGTGCCGCCAGATATCTGCAAGCCTGTCACACTTTTTAATTTGAAGCCAGGCATAGCCTGACTGTAGATATCGATAGGAACACTGAAGATATCGATGCCTCAAGCGTAGATACCCTTAGGGATCTTCAAGATGGGCTGATAATTATCTTTGAGTAAGGCAATCCTGGTTCCTTGCTCATGCCTCGAGCATTGTAACTTTGACTGGTAAATCTTGAAGTTCGGCAAAGAGGCGGCAATAATTTATACCCTTTTAGTTCTGATGGACGGTATTCCCCACCACTTTCTCAACCCTACGAGGTTCATGGGCTGCCAGAACTGCTTCTAACCTTCGATAACCCCTCTTCTAAATCAGGCTCCTCCCCGCTTCGGGGTTAAACCGTTCGAGCAAAATTGCCCGACAATGCTACTCAACTAGCGCCTCCCTAGCATCTCTGCACCTCATTCTGTCTTCTCGACAGCATCTAGTTTATGCCCTTCCAAGCGGTCTTTGATCGAGGTCTTAAAGCCATACTGTATCAAGTAGATAGTTTGGACGAGATTTTAGTTGTGATAGATTTCTTCAATACTAAATGCCTAAAAGTGGACAGGATCCTCAATAAAACCTCTTCGGACGGGGCTTTTGTGACGCGTGACGTCTGAACCATGTGCTCTGTATAACTTAGGCTGTACACTACTGGTTTAGCTTGTCTTAGAAGCATTTCGACAGAACAGTACCCCAAGGTAGCGCACCCACTGCGCACGAGGATAAGCTACGGGGACTCAAATCAATGGGTGTCTGCGGTAGTTCTAGAAGAAGACTGAACACAAAACCTATAATCAAGCCCCAACTAAGTCGCAAGGGGGTGGGAAAAGAGTTGAAGCAGAAGAAGATCCAGATTCCCATGTCTCTTGTTTTCGCAAAAGAAGAATGTGCGCAGGCACTGTTAGATTTTCTTTTCCATACGGATGTCGGCAGAGTTAGCGGAGGCGGAAAACTCAGAGCATGAGGAGTCGAGTGCTGGGGGGGAGTAAAAATTTTTGATGTTGTTTTTGGCGGTTTCCTTTGTTGGGGTATGATAGGGCTCGCGACATTGCTTTCATTTTTGTTATTGGAAGCAGCGGTGAAGGAAATATGTTAGGTATATGCCATGGCTGAATGCAAAGTGGTTGAATGCTGTATGATTACAAACAAACAAACAAACTAGGTCGCAGCGCCAAGACTTCATCATTCCGTGACAAACGTTTTTTTGTGAAAGATTCGTCAACGGGCGATGTTTATCATTGGCCAGTCAATCACAGTACGGCGCACATGTGCAATGCTGGTGTAATTAAGGAATTCGCGTACCGATAAGATATACATAAGTAGAGTAGAGGAGATATGCTACTACATAGCCTACATATAGAAATATCAAACATCGCTATCTGCGTTAATCTAGTTCTTTCACTTTGTCCTTCAATCGCTCCATACGAAGCCACCAGAACCACACGCAAAATACTAACAGTGTTAGCGGGACTGTGAAAGCTACGAAGATCCACCATTTGTCGTTAACCACGAAGCTATTGCCCTCCGTGTGGAAGAAATTCATTCCTAGGACCGCCTGCCAACATCATCGTCAGACCTGACACAGTAGGTATAGATACAGAACTTACAGCAATGAATGCTCCTGGCAGAAAGACCATCGTGAGGGCCGCGATCGTCTTCATCGAAGAACTATCCTTTCTTGCCTCTGCGGCAATAAGTTTTGATTCTTCAGCAATACGTGCGTTCACCCGACTGTCTCGTTGAGATGCTAGACTGAATAGCTATTCACCGAATTAACCTGCTCGGTTCATCTTCAACTGAGATGAGGGATGACTCACCATATTGATCTGAATGCCGACTCTCTTGGAGAGATTATCCACCTCCATCTGCCTCCCTTTACAGCAGTCCAACTCGATCTTCAAAACATCCTCGATTCTCTCCGCCTCGATTCGATAATGCTCCCTTTCTGTTTCGTTTTGAAGAGGGTATCTTTCGTAATACTGTTGAAGCTTGTGGAACCCTCGCATGCACTCCTCCACCGCCCGTACCTGCACCTTAAGATACTTCTCGGCCTCTGCCACATTGGATCCGAGGAGATGAGCACTCCGTGTTAGGGATTCAATGTTGTCCTGGATGTTGGCATTTAGATCTAGGATGCCCTTTGGGAGATCGCCATCTTGAGAACTTGTACCCGTCGACATCTCGAGATTGATTAGCTCGTTGCGGTTACGGTTGCGGACATGGTCCGCTACTGCTCCGACCTGTTGCACGAATGGTAGAACATATGCAAGTGGGTGTGGTGGCCCACTCTGCAGGCGTGTGGCCTGGTTCCGTGTCAGTTCGCGCATAATGATTCCGTTGCCGGCAGGGCTCCCATGAGCTTTGCCCTCCAGGGCTATAACTCGAGTTTGTCGTTTTTCGAAAACATAGTGAAAGTATAGAGCGAGTTCTATATCGAAGGAGACGGAAGGGTAGCGGAGGCTGATATCTAGAAGGACGAAAGTCAGAACATATAACGTTACAAAAAGTACATATAAGTTCACGTACGGAGTGAATGTGGCTTGAGGTCGACGTAAGTCATTGAGCAAGTTGCCCCGCCGGTATTTGGGAAACCGAGCATGAACACAAAGTAAGGGTCGATTTCATACTTTATTAGTAGGTCACGAAAGAGGTCCTCTTCGAGGAATATTTTCTCATGCTCTTTTGCCTCCCATTGTATAAAGCTGAAGAAAGCGCCTGTCAACATTCAAGCCATAAGAGTGGAGAATCTAGACATACAACACCATCGCTTCTGTCTGTCTGATGGGATCATCTTTAGTTAGGTCCAAGCGTTCTGATTGAGAATAAGTCATCCAAGTATAAGCATTATATTCCGTGCTCTGCACATCTGCATTATCACGCCCTCTTACCGCTACTCCCATCTTTTACTTCAAACACTTCCGCCGTGCTTTTCCCACGGACAAACTTTAATCGCGTGTCCAGCATTTGTTCCACGGTCTTCCCTAGACATTTGAGTGGATCGTATGAAACGCAGTTGTAAGGGTATTCTGGCAGCACCACCGAGTTTTCTCCGAATTGGTTTTGGATAATCGACCGTCCATCATCGTAATCGGTTTCTCCCTGTGTGCAGTTAAGGTGCCTGAACCTCGAGTCGGAAAACATTGCGTTGTGTGTTTGTTTGGCGACCAGAAGCCGTACGGACAGTATATATAGTAGGTTGGGGAATCTCAGCCGCACGGTCCAACAAACAGGCCATACACTTTTGCAAAGCTAGAAGTGGCAATCGAATGGATCAGTGGGGTCTGAAACTTCTCACGACAGCGATTGTGGAGTGGATGATGCAGCTCTAGTCCAGAGCTGCATGAGTGGGACTACGGTGCACGGAAGCTTCGAAGCACCTACCAGAATGTAGACTCCTATCTGACACTTTGTGCACGCACTGAATATATTGGCCAACGACGAGATCGAAGATCTTGCCCGCTCAGTAGAAAATATGTACTCTAGGCAGACGCGGCTCTCCTTGTGTCATCTATGAAGTTTTGGCCATTATGGAGCTGCACAATTGTGATTGAGCACCGGTCAACATTTGCATATACACAGATTTACCCATATAATTAACTAAATTCAATTGATCTACCGATACTACACGTTCATACCCCACAAACCTTCGCCCACATAAGCAAATCATGTTTACGCATCGTAATTGCCATAGCGAATAACCGTGCAACCAGCTAACCCACAACCAAACACCCCTTGGTGCAAGAAGCCAAAATAACCGCTCGTTGGATGTTTGCTCGGCTTGGTTTTGCTCTAGTCCATTCGAATCTATTCTAATTTTGATGATTGTCAGCTCTATTACCCCTATACATTTGCTCTAGAGGAATAAGGATCTAAGTCGGTGCATATCTGCAGAAGTTTCGAGTATTTTTGGAAGGTGCATGTTTGCTTGTTTCTATGCCGAGGAAACCAAACTCAGCAAGTAGCTCGTAGAATTCCTCCTTCTATGAGAAATCACGGTCTTGCGCAATCACAAGATTTGCACAGCAGACCATTACCTCCTAAGACGGCAAGCCTTATAGACTTCTCAGTTTTTTTAACTGTCAGAGTTATACTTAAATTTCCACGAAGTTCAGTATCGCGGGCCTTTTGATGCGCGGTTTTATGACTATATTGCTTCTGGCACCGTGTAATTAGGCTGGAATAGGCCGCGAGGATGCTCAATCCAGCAGCTCAGACTTTGCCCCTATGTATTCGACATGATCTTAGTGATCGTTTGCAATCATTGAGTTGTCCCAAAGAACCCTAACCTTGGGCTTGGGGTAATGAAGTCTGTCTGAGCCTGAGCAATAGCTATTGGTCTACATGTGGCTTGATACCTATAGGAGATCTTGGATTGCATACCTCCAGCTTGCATGGTAGATGAAACATGACAATTCATTCCTTTGTGCACCCAGCGGTAACAATTTTTTCTCGCCCCTGTCTAGTAATACCTCTACTTCCTCACTAGCTCTTCTTACAACACCGTTCTGTTCTTAAACCCTAGAATCATTTTATACTATTGCTATCAAGTTTGAACGTGGATGTCAACTGCCCACTTTCAGTAACTTCTGCACCCACATCTTTAACCTTCTCAGATATTAAAGTTTATGAGTTTGAGGGGCAGATTGCAGTGGAAGCAGGCTGGAGTATGGGTGGGGGCTGTCTGGAGTGTTGTCTTCAGGACCGTCGGACCGTCCGTCAGGCTCGTTGGGCTAGAGCTTTCTAGAAAGTGATCAGTCTTTCGTCGGCTGAAGTCCATAAGAAGCAGCGGCTGTGCCTGACCTTTATTTGTGCCATGTGTGCCATGTTTGTAAGGTGAGACGGTTATTCGCTATCTGGTTTCAGTCTCACTCTGCCTTGTGCTCCGTCAATCTGCCTCAGTTCAGCTCTTCGAGTTCGATACAGCCGATTCCCGCCCTACCGTTGACTGCAGAGCGATAGCTGTTGGAACTGTTTGAGGGAATTTCATCACCATGTATTTTTATGTGATGATTATTGGCCGAGATCTAGAACTAGTCGAAAATCGATAAACGAAAAGGAACAAGCGATATGGTGTGTGAGGCTTTGAAGTGGAGCGCATAACAAAGAAGAATTTGCCAACGTGTGATATCGAGCATAATCACTCCACCGACGCATGGAGAAGCCCCATCTCATAATGCGCCACCAATAGGTGCTGAGTATACCGAAAAGTGAATTATCGACCCCGCCTTTAGGCTGGGCTTTATGAATGCCTATCCAATGCTTAGTTGGAACGTTGGATAAGCTCGCAATTCAGATGAGGCGAAATTTGAAAACAGTCTACATATTCAACCAACTCACAAAACCAACACAAATACTAAAGAGGCTAGGAAAATGTGGTAGTACACAAGCTAGTCAGAAGCGTAGTTCGGGGCGTAAAGATAATATCTCTCTACCCTTGCAGCTGATCGTTTGAGTTGAACTTAGATAGGTAGCTGCTGATCTTCGTCCTACTGACGGGCCCGATGGAACATGTACATTATACATGTATATAACAAGTAAATAAGTGTTTACGTACTGCACACAGTGCACGCAAACAGTGAGCTTATCCATACGACTACTCAATACGTACTAGAGCTACTGCATCGACTCGTGGTTTATATCTGCTTATTCCCCTATACGCCTTGCCCGCCGATATATTTCACCGTTTTAAACCAGTCTTTGTCAAACCGTCCCCCTGAAGGTTTGCCTCGTCTGCCACGTTGAGTCCTCTGTGTTGGCAATAGTAGATAGACTAATATCATGCGTGGTTGCTCGTGCTGTAACTAGCAGAGCAGGTGTGTACGGACGGGTATCCGAAATGACGAATTTCGACAACGAACAGATATGTGCACTGAATGACTGACTTGATGAGCGAGTTGACGGTCAATAACGCTGTAACGTAAGAGAACTTGTCTGATAGTATCATTCATCCTTTGTAGTTGGGCGACCAGTAACTTGGAATGTTGACAATCTCTCAAACCACCGGGCGTTTTTGGAGATTTTCAAAGGCCCTATATCATATATGTTCCAACCTATAGACGAACTCTACCGTTAGCGAACTGGTCAGACTAGTTCGCGAACTTTGTCTGGTTTCCAAACTAGATATCTAGTTAGTCTGCAATTTCGCAACGTACTCGGAACTGGTGGGGTTTTAATCCTGCAAAACAAGTGAGGAAACGATCTTACTCTTCTCTTTCCCATGCTGCACCACCCCATGGAGAGCTTACCTCAACACCAACTTCATATGCGTCTGCAAGCAAGGCCGGTGCTCCTAACCAAGGGCTGTACCCGCCAAAGGAAATGAAGGGAAGGCTGCATGAGTGATATATTGTTGCGGTTGACTTGGAGGCGAATCATTGTCACAGCGGTCGAGATCATATCGATATATAAAGTATCATTTCGAAAACCACTCAGCAACCGCATCTCTAGACTTCGCACAACATCGACCGACTTGGAAAAGTCGACAATTGCTTCATACCTACTGAATTCGAGGGAGTTTGGCGCAGTTAATTGGATGGTTTGTGGTGTAAGAGGGATGTTGAGTCGGCTGTCATGTTCACTACCACCATTCGGGTTCGCAAGATTGACCGGTCCGCGAATTTCTTTGTCTTGTCCGACTTGTATATTTTCTGTTCGGTTCGCGAACAGGTGGTTCACAATGAGTACTGCGCCACAACCACCCGCCACCTTCTCTTCGTCTGGGGTACGCCCGGACGGAACTCAATATGACCGATGGAAAATAGGGCTGACATGCAACGTCGGTACCGGCCCGCGATGCTCGGTACAGCACCGCCTCAATTTCTGCCCGCTCTTCCGGTCCGAATTGTACTCGTATGTATTCGCCTCACGTTCTACCTTACATAGGCTGCTCTAACTTATGTAATACATCCTCAATGTCTCGATCCTAGCCTCGCAAACGAGACCAATATTCTCACAACCTCTACCGGTCAATCTGAGAACGAAGAAAATCAGGGTGCTGATATGATGCAAGATGCATCGATGACGCAAATTGCAAGGTTGACAAGTTCGCCAAAGTCCGTGATCATCCGTTGGGCATAACCAAGTTGCATTGCATACCCAAGCTAGATAGCCCCGCACTCTTCTGTCAAATATTACCTGCGCTTGATTATCTATATAACCTCCGCTCTGCTGTCCATCCTACTTCTCTGCCACCAACAATGCACATTTCAGAACCGCACACCTGCGCTCTCCCGACCTCACCCGAAGATACCACCAAATCACCTGATCGTGATCCGGTGGCGCCGCCCGAATTTGTGGCTCTCGAATCGGTCGATCCAACCATCATCCAAGAGATGCGGTACATCACACATCACAACTTCATCGGCGATGTGATCGACGGGTACCAAGAACCCCTCTGCATCTTGACCAAGCCAGCGGCAGAAGCCCTCAAAAAGGCTCAGCGCAGTCTACTTCAGAAGGGATACTCGCTGAAGGTGTACGATGGCTATCGGCCGCAGCGAGCGGTGGATCACTTCGTGCGGTGGGCGGAAGACCTCAACGACACACGCATGCGCGACGAATACTATCCAAGGGTTGATAAATCCCGATTGTTTAAGGACGGATACATCGCGGCGTGCTCCGGCCACTCGAGGGGAAGCACAGTAGATTTGACGCTCGTGAAATGGCCCCGTGAGGAATATGTACCCGGAGACATATCGATGGAGCACATGAAGTTAAAGCAGGAGACGTTCCTGGATGACTCAATTGATATGGGAACTGGGTTTGATTTTTTCGATACACTGAGCTGGCCGGATGATCCAAGGATTGTGGGAAAGCAAAAAGAGAATAGGGAATTATTGAGGGACGCGCTGGTAGAAGTGGGGTTTGTCGGAATACGCACCGAGTGGTGGCACTTCACTCACCAGCCGGAGCTATTTCCTGAGACGTTCTTTGATTTTCCGGTGGCGAGAAAGTCGTTGCGGAAGAATCATGACCACCCGCCGACTCCGAAGCTCTGAGGATGCGTAGATTAGGTACATCTATCGTCGAGTAAGGAGACTAGTACCATATGTGGTTCACGCAACGGTGTGAGAGTAGTGTCAATCCAGCTATCTCGATGGACTATTTGATATGGTTAAGTGTATTTGGTTAGGAAATTTGCAAGGGGTCACGATCTACTATAGCGAACGTTAAAGTACGAATGGAGCGAGTGAAAATGTCACTTTTTCATGCAGCCAGAACCGAAAATGACGGTATTTTTACCGGAAAAAGTCACAAATGACGGGTGTAGTGAACTTAAGAATCAACACTCCCCGACCGAAGGGGTATTGAGAACTTGAGGATGGTATCTTCCTGCAAGATTATGACTTGGGTATCGACCATCCTCGTTGAGAGTAATAGCAGAACTGGAAGCCACTATCTGAAAGCAAAGAGTTGAATTTGTATATGCAAAAATCTTCTTCGAAGGGCAGCTTAGAGAACAGAGTCGGGAACTTGGAGGTCAGTAGGAGCGACGAGCATTATCTTCTGGGTAGCCAAGACGCGCCGCTCCAGCAAGCACCCGTCCGGCTTGCCTTGAAGCACTGTCTCTAGCTCACCGACATTGTCATTAGCCAACTCACTGTCTCCAGCAAGCTTCTAGCCAGTTCAAGCGTACCATCTTCAGTTCCCAGCCTACCCTATTACACTGCCTCGAGGCAGCTTCAGGTCATTCCAGACGTACACATGTGCAGTTCGCAGCCGGCACTAATACACTACTCTCTCGAGTGGTAAGGGTACTACCAAAGTGCTCTGTGTAATAGACAGCCGAGCCATCATCACAGTTTATGATTAAACGTATTTGATAAGCCGTGAAGTGAAAATGTAAGAGCACATCATCTATCGCAATTGAGAAGTATAATGGTCAACTGAAATTTGCTTCGCCGCCTCCTGTACTAGAGGTTCGGACGTCACTTCTAGACTCACCCGAGACTACCAACCTTCTGGTCTGAGGTTAAAGGGTGAGACTACATTTTGGCGTGAAAGGACATCCTATTAGCCGCCACCCAAAGAGAAATGGCAGCAATCTGAAGAAACTGAGCGTGGATTTGGCCCCGCCGTTTTTCTCCAGAGGAAGCTTGCAATTCGGGGGCTCCTCATTACGACCGGGTTTTGATGGCCTGACATCCAGAGTCCCGTAGAACAGTCTAACATACAGCAGTCGGCCACTCGGCCCGGTTGGCAGGGCATAGTGCTGTATACGATAGGTGCTGTAAAAACTAGATTCTAGTGCAGGTTCGAAACCTGCATTGATTATTCTGCGGTAGAGTAGACTATGGCGCTGTAAATACCCGAATCTATAGGATTAAACCTATGGCGACCACTCTTTGTTGTACTATTGCCATCACAAGTCACCCGCATATGATACGGGTCCCGATCGTGCTCACTCCAAGTATATGTCTAAACATCGAACATATAGGACTGAACACCTAGCTTAGTTAGCGCTTAAACGCCAGGTAGTATAAACACTAACATCTAGTGCGGGTTTGAAACCTGCATCAATCATCATTCTGGGCGCGGTAGATCATGGTGCAAAAGGCACCCGAATCCACAGGCTTGAAACCTGTCTTTTGCTCTTTTGCTCTGCACTGTTTAAAGTACATCTGCAAGATAGAATTATGCCTTATAAGCAAATGAAGATACAAGAGCTGGAAGCTTAGTGTAGTTGGTGCATGAAATGCCAGACTGTAAACAACCAGAAGTTCACAGGCTCGAAACCTGTTGTAATCACCTCTTTTGCTACTCAAGCTCCTATTACTCATACTTCTATTCTCAAATTAGGGAAAACGCAAGAAGCTGGTCGTTTTTAGCCGGTTGAATCCAAGGCTCAAAACCTGCAGTAATCAATCTTTTGTTGGTGGGGCTTTGGGCAGGGCAAGGAGTGTGTAGTGGGAGCACTTGACGGACAAGTTCATAGTGTCCCACGATTTTCCCCAGATGAAGCAATGCGGATTGCATGCCAAAGCAAGAAATATATATACACCCATCAATGGTATCACCCCCCCTTATGAATAATAGGCCTCCTCTTGGCCCTCTCTTCCTCCCCCTCCCTTGCCCTATCCCCCTCCCCAATCTCCTCTCCTCCACCCCTTTCCCGTTGCTCTACTGGCCGTTTAAACCCACCCTCCTCTCTATCTTCCCCGCGGTCTTTCCACAACACCTCCTTCTTCACCACACCCCTCACCGTCATAACGAGGACATACGCCCAAGCTATTACCAACGCCACCACACAGACCGTTCCAAAAACATCAATCGCATAGCTCCCGAGTGCATCACCAACTACCAATCATCAGCCCTATACTCGCTCTCTCCCAAAATACTCACTCGCAAAAGTGGCCAACACAAACGCAGTATTCGGAAATACGAAGCTCCACCAGCCGAGTCCAAAATGCAGCCTTCCACTTTCCGCAGTCTTAACATTCGCCGCCAAACTTACTAAAAAAAACCAACACGCCAACCCCCACAACCACACCCCAACCATGACCGTTCCCACCTGCAACACCCTTGCCACCAGTCGATCCTCCAGCACCTCATCCGCCGCCTGGCCAAGTTGCACAATCCCAATCACCGTAAACGCGCTCGGGCCGACGGAAATAAACATTCCTGGGCGTGCTGCAGCACGCGGAAGCTTCCGTGTCATCAACCGGTAGATGTAAGCGGAGTAGATCATGAGGGATATCATGAAGCCTATGCCCTGGAGCGCGAATGCTGCGATTCCGATTTCGAGTGCGTGGGTGCGGGATTGTGATGGTGCTACTGCGGCGGCCATGGGTGCGGTCAGCAGCATCGGGTAGATAGGGAAGGTCCACAGCGGTGTCATGTCCGCGACTGTGTGGGTTTGTGTACTCCATCTTCCTGGGTCAGTACTTCCACACCTCAAGATCTAGGGGGCCAAACATGAGGACGTGCAGCGCGACAGTCCACACAAGCGTCACGCCGCAGTACGTCCAGAAACACGCCAGCATTGCTCCCGCGAACCAGTTACCAGTTTTGGGTAAGCCGTAGGATTGGCAGCCGATAATGATTGTAGCGATGCTGAGGAGGCCGGCGGAAAGGAATAGGCTTTCGGTTGGGTGCAGGAGGGAGAGCATGAAGGTGTGGCGGAAGCGGAGGAAGCGGATGGTGATGCAGATGGTGTTTATAACAAAGGAGAGAAGGGTGAGGATGAATAGGGTTACGCCTAGCTCGTAGAGACCGTGGAAGCGGAAGGGGACTTTGGAGAGGACTACAGCGACGCCGCCGGTTGACATCGTTGCTGTGAACCATCTAGGGTATGTCAGCTGGGGGTTGGTAAGGAGGGGGAAACAGACGCCCAGGTAAAGTGCTCGAGGCGGTGGAGAAACGGGATGCGGCGGTGGAGATCATCATTTTGAGGGCGTGGTTGAAATGGTTGCTGGGTTCGTCGGAGAGCGGAGTTGTGGGTTACAGTGGTATCGTTGAAGGGGTGCAAGCTGCTTCTGCTAGACAACATCTCGCAAGCAAATATGGAGATGGCGGTGAATTCATGGTTGAACAGTAAGAGAGAATCTTAGAGTTAGAGTCCGCGCATAAGAGTCTAAGATGTGTGACAGACTTCAAGTTCTCAATTGGTCACGGAGGATGGAGTGCTGTGACACAAAGGCGGCTCGGCATGCACGACGTCATCTGAAGCCCCGCATATCGCATCATGCCTACACAGCATTACATCTGTGGAATGTTTGAGAAGAGCAGAACATTCTGCAGCCTGACAGTCCCTGTAGCCAACCAAGCACACCTTTCACTCCACCCCACGTTGCGTGAACAACATTAGTTCCGTGGCTGTTACACGGCCCGAGCCGTCTAGCTCTCATATCTCAACTTGGGCATTCAAGATCTCCACTAACTTCCGATCCACCTCCTCCCACCTCCCCCACGACAGGTAATGCGCTCCTCCCTCCACAACTATATACGATCCTAAAACCCCGTTCTCCTCCAACAACTTTTTTGTTGCTTCCGCATGAACATCAACCTTATAAATGCCGTCTATCTCGCCCTACTCCCTGTTAACGCCGTTCCCTCGTGGCCCATACAAAACTCACATGCATAACATCCACCGCTGTCCGCAGCTCCGAAACGCGAGGCACAACATCATCCCGTTGCAACAACTGCTTCACCGCCTTCTGCATCCTCGCCTCCTTCTCGGGATTCCCGCCGTATCTTTCATTCCAGATCTCAATCCAGTGTTTCCCAGCCTCTACTTCTCTGGCAGTTGCATCCTTCGAAAACGGATTAACACCAAAACCAGCCTGCACAATAAGCCCGATGTTCTCTTTCACATACGGGAACCCGGTGGTCAGGTACGTGATTTCGGCATGACTCTCGGGCGTCTCAAGCAGCAGCGTTGAGCCGGTGTACACAATTCTCTTGACAAGATTCGGGCGGTGAAGTGCAAGACGGGTCGCGACGAAGCCGCCCTGAGAGGTTCCGCAGATTGCGATATTGCGGATGTCAAAGTTGTCCTAGCATCAGTCAACAATTACTGCCAACAATTTTGTGGGGGACCGACGAGAAGCAGAGCGATGTCCGTGGCAGTGTCCCAGAATGTGAACTCGTTACGGCCGGTTGTTGTGCCATGCCCGTGGATGTCGACGGCGATCATGTTCCATTTACCCCCCGCCTCGCCGCCGAGGATTGGGTCGGTGAATTGCGGTGAGAAGAAGGAGCTGTCAGTGATGAAGGGGTGGAGGAGGAGGAGAGTCGGGAAAGCTGGGTTTGGAACGGAGGGCACGGACCGGTAGCCAAGTGTTACCCCGTTGGGGAGGGTGTGGTGTTGAAGGTCAGGAAGAGACATTAATATTGCAGTATTAAAAGATGGTTAAGGCGGGGTGCGGGGTATTGGCGGTATATTATATAGACCATGATGTGGGGAATGCGCTGGTGGAGAGTGGATGACGCTGCAGTCTTGAACGTGGTGCACCGCTCCGAGACTAAAAACGCTGGTGGGTCTGGAATTCGGAGAGGGTCTACAGGAATTATAGTGCGGTTATGGAGTTGTAGATCATGGTTCAGTTACGTTTAACGGATAAACCCTCACCACCTTCCTCGGCGAGTAACCGATAATGACGCTATTGCCTAGTTCTGTTGACGGTAGTTGACCCACATAATTGCATTTGTCATCTGCAATTGGATCGACTTCGCAGGCTATGTACTTTATGGGGGGTTTGATTAAATAGGTAAGCATGACATGAACCTCACATGGAGCTATCATCTTTGACAACCTAGTTTGACATGTTTTCCTCACTCCTAGGCTGTTAGGTATTTTCGGCTATCACAGTTGTTGACCTTGCAGTCCATTGCAAGCCTTACAGGTGTATTTGAGTGACAGCCTAATGGCCTTCATGTCAGCCTGTCAGGTTTGTCAGATTGTCAAGAGATGGCCGCTGCGGCAGCCATCGCCGCAGCAGTAGCCATCGCCGCAGCAGTAGCCATCGCCGCAGCAGTAGCCATCGCCGTAGCAGCCATCACCGTAGCAACCATCATTGTAGCAGCCATCGCCGCAGCAGACTCTACCATTGACAACCACAACTCTCACCACCATCACCATCACCATCACCATCATAATAATCACCACCATATACAGCAGCTGCATGCCTCGCACTCATGTATACACATAAAAATTATGGGAGCAGTGGGAATGTAATCTGGAGATGAAAGTAGATCCTAAAAGTGACAAACCCATCATCTCAATTCCAACACTTGCTGCTATATGCTGCAGCAAAGGTGGGAAGCTGGTGAAATCTGCAGCTCTACACTGTAACCGAAAAAATTCTCATCACAGCAACACCCTCTACTACCAACAGGTTGATGTCAGGTTGTTAAACCTATTAACCTAACCACTGTGCTAGCATTACACACTACTGCAAGCCTGTCAACTCTACCAACCTTCCCAAACTTGTGCTACTGTCAAATCAGACAGGCTTACATTTCAGTGCTGTTAACAGATTAGTTTTCCACACGTCAGCCTACAAATCGAAACAGCACCACATCAACCTAATAAAACATGATTGCCTCACTTCAAACCCATGTGAGGCTTATGTACTTATTCGAGCCCCCCGTATTGTATATACGACGGGTACGGTGGTGTTATGTAGAATACAGTACACTTTTGACGCTGAAACTCCAAGGGCTTGGTTGTGCCTAGGGGGTTGTCGTCGATAATTGAAGCTTAATTCGAGATCGACGGGTTGGTGATAATATACTTAGATGTATGTGAAACCGAGATGTGCATCATGTCGTATCGAAGGAGTCAGACGAAATAGTTGTTCAGTCATTTGTTGTCATGTGATTTGTTAGTCCCAAAGAAACCCACACCAATTTCTGTCAGGTAGGAAGCGGCCACAACTATCTGTCGAAATACGTGACAGTGACCAGGTGGGCATGAGACAACCTCCAAATTCCCGCCGAAATGAATCCCACATCAGGGCTAGGGTTTCTGATGGTTATCGGATGTGATAAGGACGTTCCTTGAGTGAGCTTAAGCTCACCCCACACTCTCAACTCCCCGCATCACTTCACCAACCTCCGACTCCCCCTCCTCACCATGGGCGAAACTACAGCACCAAACATAATGACCGAACCTCCGATCTCCGATCCGGGCCTTCCCAACCCCTCCTCCACGCACTCATTCTGGCACACCCCGCCAAACAGCTTCCTACACGCGCACCGCACCACCGCCTCACTCCCATCCTCCGTCACAACAATCATCATCGGCTCCGGAATCTCGGGCAGCATGCTCTACCATCACCTACACACCCTCGGCCTCTCGAACACCACACTCATGCTCGAAGCCCGCAACACCTGCTGGGGTGCAACCGGCAGAAACGGCGGCCACTGCAAACCCATGCTTTACCAAGCCAACGAGTTCCTTGACCTTTGCAACACCTTCGGCACGGACGAAACACTAAAGCGGATTCGGTTCGAGCAGCTAAACCTCGAGTTGGTGAAGTCATATATTTCCTCCTCGTGCGTGAACTGCGAATGGGCCGATTCGGCGTCCGCAGATGTGTTCTACGAGGCTACACCGTTCAAACATGCAAAGCTTAACATCGAGGCGCTGTCACGACTCGCCCCCGATATCGCTGCACACATCCGCATCATCGAGAACCGGCGCGAACTGCGGGAGTCGCTGAGGACGCCCACTGCTGTTGGTGCGGTTGTGTTCACGGCCGGAAAACTGTCGCCTTACAAATTGGTGTCGCATATCCTTGAAAAGGGCGTGAAGTATCAGGGACTGAATCTACAGACCACTACACCCGCGTTATCGGTGTCTTGGTCGACAGAGGGGAAGTGGGCCGTTGCAACACCGAGAGGGACAGTGCTTGCGGAAAGAGTCGTTTTTGCGATAAATGCGCATACCTCACACCTCCTACCTGTGTTTAGGGGTTGGATATACCCCGTGCGAGCACAGATGTCGGCTCTAATCCCACCAAAAAGCCTTAAGGACCGCCCATTGACACACACCTATGGTCTGGTGCGACACGACCGGAAAACCGCCTGCTACCTCATTCAGCGACCGATAGATGAAGACGGTGGCGGTGGGGAATTAATGCTTGGGGGTTGCCGGGAATTCGAGGAGCGGAAAGGCGTCGGACTACAGGACGGTGCCATTAACCCGGGGATCGCACAGAGTCTACGCACCTCCGTGGCTGGATATTTCGCGGACGAAACGGGGTACGACGGCGAAGACACTATGGAAGAGAACCGCGAGCTACGACGAAGCTTCATCGAGAAATTCCGACGACTACGACTAGGGGGCGTAGCAGGACACGATGTATGGGATGCAGCGGAGGGAATGGGGTTCGAAGACTCAGAGGATCTAGAGGGACGAAAGAAGGAGCTCCCTCGGGGGAAGGAGTGTAAAGCACGGATGGAGTGGTCTGGGACAATGGGGTTCAGTCGGGACGAGCGGCCGTTTGTGGGGCGTGTTCCGGCGGTTGGTGAAGAAGATGCAAAGCGGCTTGGGATCCTGAAGATGTCCGACACGAAGGGACTATGGATGCTCGCTGGGTTTGAGGGTCATGGTTTGTTCCCTCTCTTTCGTGTGTATTGTTAGCTAACATGCGCAGGAATGGCATTCGCCCCCGGCTCGGCAAAGGCTCTGGCAGCTATGATTAACGCCGACCATGAGGGATCTGGTGGGGATAGAGAATCGTATGAATGGCTACCGGAAGCATTCGAGGTTACTCCAGCAAGACTGGGGCTGTTAGAAGAAGAGGAGGATAATTGGGAGGAGCTGGGGAGGGGTGATGATTGGGAGCTTGTTGAGTTGGAAGGATAGAAGTGGAGGGGTTTTTATTTGCATTATTGCGGGTTGCATTGGGTGTCTATAATACCTTCCCTTTTCTTATGGTGGATAAAGTAGAATGGAGGATAATTCATATTATTGTTCAGATGCGGACCCTACTTCGTGCGGGGCTTTTCCTCTACTTGGACATCTCAAGCACCCATTCACCAGCAAGACTATCACGAGAAACTACCACAGACAACGAATACGAAACGGCAGAGGTATTGAGCGAAAATCTTGTGTTTTGATAATTCGATATGCGCTACGAAATTATTTAACCTCTCTATCACTCGTCATCTGTTTCAGCAAAGGTGTGTTTCCAAAGCTTTAATCTTCACTTAAGAATAAAATCGCAAAAATAGACTTTTAAAGGCTGATATTACACAACTAGGTCATTAGCACTCCTTGCGTCTCTCGCTGTTGGCATCGCGGTAATGTTTTCTAGCAGTCAGCTCAACGTCATGTGCAGTTCTTTAACCTAATCCTCTCCCTCAATGAACCGGCAAGCACGAGAGCATTGCAACAAGCGCTATATGAAAGCGACATCAATCGGGTTCATCCAGGAACTACGAAACCCTAAAGAGTGAGAATCGGCAACTTTTTGCATACAGAGCCTACCTAGAATAAGTTGTGTCTTGTGGTGTTTGGCCCCGCATACGCACTCTTTCTAGCTCGGAGGACCATGAAAGGGTGTCTAAGAATACTCAGTACAATCTGTATGTGAGTGTAGGCGGAAAGCCGGTCGTTATGACTACCGAAAGCACAGACAGCCGTTACAATAATTAGAAGGGAGTCTATTAATGTTAGATACCTTCGGCCCCGGGGATCTTGTCTAAGGGAAGGAACGAAATATTCCTATTGTCTCAGAAAAAGCGATCTGAAGTTGTCCTACATAAAGTGGAATGTGAAGGTATACCTGGCTCGTTTATCACGCGCTCGAGCTCACCAGTTTCTGTTGGAGATAGTTCCAGGAACTAATAGCTTCCTAGGGACTTTTGATAGGAGGTGTAGTTTTAATTCTTGTAAGGAGTCTCGTTCGAACGTTCTTGGTGTGTAATTGGGTGGTGGTGCCGGCGGTGGTACACAAGTTTTATATACAAAATTTCTATGTTAAATATATAAGATCTGAGACATGCTACAGGCCTGGATACAAGCTCACTGCAAATGGGGCTGATATCTCCTGTATATATCTCGAGTTTTCTTCCTTCTCTTGTTTCTGTGCCATAGCCCACACACGGTTCTTCCCATATCGCAACAAATTCGTTACAAATCGGGGTGATAGTTTATGAAGTTGCTTCCCCCAAAACAGTTTTTCCACCAAGTCTGAAATTAAACGCCCTACCTAATAAAGCATCTCTATAATACACCCTTGCATGCCGTGCATAACTTAACGCGTTCCAGATGGCAGTTACTGGGAGGTTGCTAGCGCTATACACGTGCATCGGCTGTTCTACAGAACCATAACCTTTCGTATAGAACCTATCAAGCTGCACATTATGGTCGTTCAAGGGTCTTGGGGGATTCAATAACCTTCCATCCGGAGGGAGACTCCACGTACAACGGCACTGATACCGCCCGTACGAACCTTGACGCTCGGTACAGTACGTTCCATATTGTGGCAAACAGCACATACAACTATTTTATATACAAGTAACTTTCAATCATTAATCTACCTAGTAGTCATAATAGCAAAAAAATACCTATAACGCCCACAGTGTATAGCCCTCTAATTAGGAAATGTTCAAAATACACACCAAACCACGGATTGCTTATTTCTTCCTCATGGTCTTGACTTTGCGCTTCTTGAATACTACACCTTCACCAGCTGGGGGTGCATCTTCCTTTTTGATATCCATGGCCTGGTCTTCGGTCTTGATGGTAATACCTGGGAGATTCTCCTCGGGCTCCTTCATGATATCCACCTTTACTTCATCCCCATCCTCGCCTTCGCCCTCCTCTTTCTTAACCCTGAAAGTAAATGGCTTCTTTTCCTCAGCCACTTCCTCCACCTTGGGCACCACCTTTCCTTTCCCTTTGCCCTTTTTCGCAAATAATGCAGCAACATCCACCTCCTCATTCTGCGCCCCCGGATAAGTTCTCTCCTGTATCTTGAAGCTTCTGAGTTCCTTCTCGTCCTCATCAAGCTGATCCCACTTCCTCTTCCTTTCCGTCTCCTCCATTTCCTTCTTACTTGCCTCCGCAAGCTCCTTTTGTAGCATTTCCTTTTCAGTTAACGGCGCCTTCGCCTCCTCAACCGATACCGTCGTCCACTCCCCCGGCAACGCCAAATCCCCACGGAAGGCCTCCGGCATAGCAACACCCAGCGCTTCTAGCTCTTTCATTTGCCGCTTCTTCTCCTCCGCCGTCAACTCACGGTTTGCAACCCCCCATCGCTCTCCTTTTGGCTGCTGTGGCTTTCCGACAGCAGGTGTGGGGACAGGTGTAGAGGAGCTAGAGCCAGAAACAAGAGCGTTCAGTCGTGTAACCTCACGCTTTGCATTCTCGGTTGCGTTCAGCGCGCGCTCGTTATCGCGGTGGAGATCGCGCAGGAAGCGTTTCAGCGCGGATTGGTGCTTAGCTGTCGCATCATGGTTTTTTCGGCCGAGGGGGGTGTCGGTGACGAAGTCTTTGCAGTGCTTGCACCAGTACTTGGGGATCGATTTCCAATATTCCGACATTGTTGCTCTGGATGAGTGGAAGAGTGGCGGTCGGAGTAAGGTTGGGCCCTGTGCGTTCATAACGGTATTTACCCGGCACAAGGCTGCATGGGTCCCTCCAAACACTTTACTACATCATCATACCCCCACTCCTCCTCACCACAATCATGTTCAAAAAACCGTACCTCCCTCCTGTCCCCCATGTTTTCTTTACACTCCACTGACACACCGCAGAATAGCCACCTCGCAAAAATCGAACATCAAATCATCGGCGCAGCGGGCCCTTCGCACCCGACTACTCGAGCAATTCCCGCTTCTCACACCACACATCGACACCATCCTCCCCAAGAAATCACAGCTGGAGTTGATCAAGCTTCCGGACCGACTCTCACTTTATGCGCTCGACCACCAAGTCCTTTTCTTCCGGCACTTTGACGACCCGCTGATCCCGCACCTCAAGCTAGTGCATGCATACCCACAATGTTTCCCGCGGGTCCAGGTGGACCGTGGCGCGATCCGATTCATGCTCGCCGGCGCGCAGCTGATGTGTCCTGGTCTCACCTCGGCGGGTGCGCAACTTCCAGAGAAGGAGGAGGAGATTAAAGCGGGAGCGGTGGTGGCAGTCGGCGCGGAGGGGAAGGTGCATGCGTGTATGATTGGTGTGATGAAGATGAATACTGAGGACGTGAAAAAGATTAATAAGGACGTCGCTGTGGAGCCGGCACATTATCTGGGGGATGGGTTGTGGCATTTTATGGTGGAATAGATGGGGAAAGTGGAGCCCGGGATCAGCTGGGTTGTGCGTGATGAACTACTGCTGTTGCCAAAGGTTAACGAAGCTCATGTTTAGAACTCTTCGCTTGCTGAATACATAGGAATTATCACACATCTTGCACGCGGTAGGACAACATCTATGTACCGTTATCTTAGTAATTAACTTTGAATGGTAGAAGATGATCTCTGCCAGGTAGAAAACTACAGATTTTAGTATGCATACCCAAATTTCCAGATGGTTGTATCCATATCTGAGGATCGCACCATAAATTTGCCTCCTAACTCTCAAGCGAATGATCCTTCATGGCGCTCATAGCTCACAGGCGTCATAACAACCGCTATTCACCACTCCCGGCGAGGCTCATACCAAAGTATCTAGCGGAAGAAATCTCATAGACGCCGTGTAACCAGTTATATATATATATTCAGCACAGATCACAACACTTTTTTTCAATCCCTGTCCCTGGCCGTAAATCCATCGCTTGAGTACTTAGACTCCAGGTTGTCAAACGAGTCAATTCTTATAGGTTCAGCGATTTTAGCCATCATCATCATACTTATAACTGCGAGTTAGTCCATGAACAGCCATAGCACTACTCGCGGTCTAGACACGTGGCCCGCCATGAAAGGCAGACCCCGCGGCAGGGCAAAAGAGTGATGTCCCCGCAGGTTCAAGCCCTCACTCATGTTTACAGTACTGCAGGTTTCGAACCCGCACGCATAGCACCCAGCGGCCGTAGATAACCCACTAAGAGGCAGGCTTCGCGGCAGGACAGTAAACGCATAACCCTACAGGTTTTGAGCCTTACGTGTTTACAGCACCATACCCTGCCAGTTTGGCCAGGTGATCGACTTATATATCTGTGGCGTTTAGGATCGTATATAACGTTATCACGATTCTTAACTTATTCAACTACACTATCATGTTCCCCTCCCCACCCACCCCCTCGCTTCGTAGCGACTAAACCACACATACATACGAATTGAGAACAAGTCACAAACTTGGAACCGGCACCTTTTCAAGCTGACCCGAAACATCCAGCCAGACTGAGAAAGCCGTTGAGAGAAACTTGGTCGTGACTTCATAGTTTGTAAAATAATCGAGAATGTAAAAGCTGACCGTCTAGCTTATTGGCAGAAAGTATGGTCCTATAAACGCCAGACTGGTGCTGTAAACACCAAGTGCTTTAAACACAAAATGTAGGTTCGAAGCCTGTATTGTTTATCATTATAAAGTATGGTGCTATAAACATCGGAACTCACAGGATTGAAACATGTGGTCATCATCTTTTTGCCCTCACCAAATCATCCGTAATCAGTTCTGCATCATGATGCAGGTCCTAATTCCGCTCTCGTTAAGGGCTTGTCCTATCATAAAAGTGCTATAAACGCCATGGGTGCAGGTTCGAAACTCCCATTGACCATCATTCTTATATCTGGTAAGGAAGTAGTTACTTAGCCGCCTGCGGGATTCACGGAGAAACCCTAGCCGAACAAATCACTCTGATTCATGCATATTCACAACCATCTGTGAAACGGACAATGGGAATTTCCCATTCCCACGGACTAATTCCATGGTTTTTGGCCGAACTCTTGGCACTTTTACCCGGCCGATCATAATACTTATTCGGAAAAATTCTTCAACCTTTTCTTCTTTAGTGGAATCTTTACTCGCAAGAGTAACAGATTCAAAATGTCTTCCTTATAGCTAGAGAATTCCGGGGTCTCTTTCCAGCCCGATGAGTTTGTGGACACGGAAGCTATAGTCAAATTCCCCAACGCTCGCTCGTGGTAGGCGGTGGCTTACCAGCTTGTACTCGGTTTCTGGATACGGGTTGAGGTGTGTTGGGGAGATATACTCTTCCTTTATTGCAGGAGTACCGATGGTAATGCTGGCGACGCTTACATGGTTCGTACTACAAGATGACTTGCCTATCTGCGACTCCGAGTCGACTTTCGCGCGTACGTCCGCGCTCTATCAGTTTCATTGACTTCCATCCCTCATCATAGCACCAATTATAGCCCCATATCGTACACCTTGCCTGACCCCAAAACCGCACGCCATCTCGCCCCTAGTTGACAAAGCTTCAGCCTAGGGTTCCGGTATATCACAATCCCCACCTAATCACTATCATCGCCAAAGTCCACGACAACAGCTTTCCTCTTCGTCCCCTTCTTTCCAGACTTTGCCTCCCTCATTGCCAAAATCTATGTCTCCCATCAGCCTACACTCACATGGAGTAGTAGAAATCCACATACCCTCTCCCGCACCTCCAATTCCTCTTTCCGAACTTTTGCCCGCTTTAGCGCCTTAACAGATGCTTCGATCTTTCGCTTCTCTTCTGCTTCGTGCTGAGCTTGCGCTGCTGGGTCGAGGTCGCTCACGTCTACCGAGGAGGTAGTGGGACGTTTGGTGGTCTTCTTGCGGCGTGGCTTCGAAGAAATGGATGCTTGTGTGCTGCCAGAGAGGAGGGAGTCGAGAGCAGCAGCGGCGGCAGAGAGCGTCGATGTGGTCATTGTGGAGCGCGTGGAGTGAAGGTGCGAGGGATCAGAGAGAATGGTTTGACGGTCTCTTCGCTGTCTTGTCACGCGTATTTCTTATCAGATGCATCTAATCAACTTGCACTAAAGTTACTCTACCAAACGATGTTCCAACAAAAATGAACCCGTTTTCAGGAATTTGGCTTCAAAAAGCGGACCCTAGTAACTATTTTCTGGGCCTCTTTTTTCTGTCGCAGCTTACTTGAGCGTCATGGTACGGTATTGGCTTGCACGATCACGATGGCGGTTGGAGCTGCAATACTCGGGGATCCGGTTTTCAGAGCCACTTCAAAACTTACATAGCTACTATAGATCCTTTGTTCTCCAGGGTTTAAAATTACGGGGATATAAAGAACCCCTCCGGCGGGTGTTGCCGCAAGGGTCTCATGTCCCCAAGGAATATCTCCTCGGGAGCGTAAGTATCGGGTGGAGGCCTTGTCTCGGCGCCTCACCAAGGTCCCAAAAACCGGTCGTTGATGCATGGCACATGTTCCTGGGAGGTAATAGTCCGTGCGAGTGTTCGCTTCCCCAAGATCTCTAGCAAAGTCTCGTTTGCACAAGAAGCTTCCAAAGCACCCCGAACGCTCATGGGCCGTATGTATATACGGCCCTGTAGGGTATTTGCTTGCATCCCGTGGGAACAGTCGACTGAGGAGTGGTCCCAGCATCGTGGTAAACCCGTTTGTTATAATTGCCATCGGCCATGCACTCAAAAGAAACTGACCCGTATTCATGAATGATCAGTCGGCTGTTAGTTCAAGTGCAAAAATAATCACAGACTTAGTACACGGCCAAGATGTATGAACGTGTATGATGAAGGTATACGATCAGGGGATAGAATCGACGGGTGTAGAGGATGAACCATAATAGAACATACTTGTGTACTTAGATAAGTATGCGATGGGGAAAGGCAGTAAGAATGAAGAGGGACGTTGATTCACTTACAATGGCCCTTTAATGATGGGCGGTGGGAGGAGCCCAAGTGATAGATAAGCGACATTTCTGGCCTTGAATCCGATTCCCGCCTTACTCCGTAGGGATCTGGGTGCAGTCAGGTGTCACGGACTGGTTTGAAGACGAGAAGCCGATGCGGAGTAGTTGATGAGGCGAAGAGTATAAGAGGGGCGAGGATGGGTAGGAAGTGGGGTGGGCGGCAAAGCAAGAGGTGCCTTTTATAGCAAAAGTCTTCTTCAGGGCAAAACTGGAGCAAGGGCGTAAGAGTAGGAACATCACGGTGCACAATGATGTAGTCTACAGACTAACAATGATGAGGAAGCAGGAGCACGGAAGGAAGAAGAAAAGCCATTATAGGATGGAAAGCACGTGACAAGCCGCGTTCTCGGAAAACAGTGCCAAGGGACCGGAAAATCGGGCCCTTCTAGGGGCAGTAGCAGGCTCCGACGTCATCGGTTTCACAGTTGCCCGCTCAAGCAATTGCACAACAACCCACTTAAAAGCCACCCCCCACCCACTCTCTGTCTTTTTGAAAAGTACCCAAGTATCTTCCCTCAGTACCTCCTCAACCACATCTTCACTCTTTATTCAACAACAACAATACCTCAACAACCAAACAACAATGGATGTTTACTACTACTTCAACTACCGTACTTTCTCCCTCCCCCCCCTTCGAAACCAGCCGCTGACAGATCCAGTATCCGCCGCCTGGATGCTCGTTGAGGCGATCCCCCTCATCGTCTCCCCGACCGTGATCATCACTCTCCTCTCCCCCGAAGTCCGGGAGTCAACCCGTCTGTCCCCCTCTCCCATCAGCGCACACTTCTAACATCTTCCAGACCTTGAAGAATACCTCTCCCGCTCCCTCGGCTTCACCCTAATCGCATTCGCAATCCTCAACCTCCTCCTGACTGGCTGCGTGCCCCTTACCGTTCGCCCCCACCTCCCTCCCTCTCATCTCTATAACTAACGCCTCTCAGTCCACCCTCTCCGAGCCCGCTGCCGCGCCCGCAGGCACAGATCTCACCGACCCCACCGCTCCCTACGCCGTGCCTAGCTTATCGATCACGCTAACGTACCACTGCGCGGTTGCGTTCTACTGCTACACGCAGTATGCGGCTGGACATGCGCTGACGTATTCGATTGCTGTTGCGGTGCATAGTCTGTTTGCGGCTATTGGCGGATGGGTGCTGTTGTTTGGTGCCAGCGATGGTCATATATCCCGCAAGACGGGCGCGGATAAGAGGACGAGTGGGTTTCCGTTTAAGAATAAGGAGGCGGATAGGAGGAAAGGTGGGAAGGGATTGTAAGGTGGGAGTGAGATACAATGATGTGAGAGGGGAGGAGGAGGCTGTATCATACAAAATAGTGATGTTTAGTTGATTCTGCGAGTGAAAGTGGCGAGTTCCGCTGTAAAGAGGGGCACCCGAATGAAGCGACCCCAAGCTCCACTAGTGAGAGTTGAGAGTAGTAGAAGGGTTTCTGTAACTAGTAATATTCATAGCCCGTCACTCGATACCGCGAGCAAACCTGTATGTGACGATTTTTTGGCCAGTAAACCGGGTATTCCCAATGGATTAACCCTACCACCAATAGATCGCGAAGCTCTTCAAAGGGAGGGAGTCGCAAGCTTGCGGCCAGCATGGAAATAGCTGTTACTTAAGATGAAGGTTTGATCTTCACTTGTGGCTTGGGTGCTGCAACCCAAGGTTGGAACGAGTAAGTAGCGCATCATGAGATTTGGTTTGCTTTGACGAATCGACAGGACAGCTGTGAACGGTGATATGCATCTTCATCGGTTACAATGTAATTGTCGGAATTTAAAGTATTCGGCCACTCACACTCTATTGGTGATTTTACTTTTAAAGCTTTGAAGCAATGCCGGGTAAATCTTGTCGGGCCGCGCTGAGACTTGAGCTCTGGTGAATTTCTCAACATATATATTTTAATTTTAATTCTTGTATATTATCAAATATAATTGAACCAATACTAAATAAAGCACTAGAACTGTCATCCATTGTTGATGTCGAAATAATTCATGGCAATTCTTTCTTGGCAATACTTTCATGACCATAGTCTGGGCGCTAGCAACCAGTACGAATCCCATTTAATTTCACTGTCACCACCCAACTCACAGCGCAGCCCATAAATCCTAACGAGCTACCTCAACTCATCACAGCCATGGAGACTTCACGCGGGCCCCCTCGGGTCAAAAACAAGTCTGCCTCTGCGCAGCAAATCAGGCACGTCCCATCCTCCCCCAACACAGCAGCATACTAATCCCCCCCCAGCGCAGAGCAAATCCTCCGCGAAGCCTTCGAGCGACAAGAGCCCGGGCTCCAAGCGCCAACTCAGCGCTTCGCCGACCTCGAAGAACTCCACGAATTCCAGGGGCGCAAGCGGAAAGAATTCGAAGACTATGTCCGTCGCAACCGGATAAACATGAACAACTGGATGCGGTACGCGCAGTGGGAGTTGGAGCAAAAAGAGTATGCGCGTGCGCGCTCAATCTTTGAGCGTGCGCTTGATGTAGACGCGAGGAGCGTTGTGCTGTGGCTCAGATACATCGAGGCGGAGATGAAGACTAGGAATATCAACCATGCACGGAATCTACTCGATCGCGCAGTTACGATCTTACCGAGGGTGGATAAGTTGTGGTATAAGTATGTGTACATGGAGGAGACGCTGGGAAATATTCCCGGTACCAGACAGGTGTTTGAGCGGTGGATGAGCTGGGAGCCGGAAGAGGCCGCGTGGAGTGCGTATATCAAGCTTGAGAAGCGCTATGCCGAGTTTGACAGGGCGAGGTCGATATTTCAACGGTTTACACAGGTGCACCCAGAACCAAGGAATTGGATCAAGTGGGCGAGGTTTGAAGAAGAGTTTGGGACGGAGGATAATGTTCGGGAAGTTTTCACGACGGCAATAGAAACCCTGGGCGATGAATTTATGGACGAGAAGCTATTTATTGCCTATGCCAGGTATATCCTCTCCGCTCACACGCAGTACCAGCAACTGACAGACTCCAGATACGAAGCCAAACTCAAAGAGTATGAGCGCGCCCGCGTCATCTTCAAATATGCTCTCGACCGCCTCCCGCGCTCCAAATCCCACCTCCTCCACAAAAACTACACCACCTTCGAAAAACAGTTCGGTGAGCGCGAAGGGGTCGAGGATGTCATCCTCTCCAAACGCCGGGTCCAATACGAAGAGCAGGTCAAAGAGGCACCCAAGAACTACGACGTCTGGTTCGATTACGCACGTCTCGAAGAAACCCTCGGCGACCCCGACCGAGTCCGTGATGTCTACGAACGCGCCATTGCCAACATCCCCCCCACCCGCGAAAAACGCCATTGGCGCCGCTACATATACCTCTGGATCTTCTACGCTTTGTGGGAGGAGATGGTGGGGAAAGACATAGAGCGGACACGACAGGTCTACTCCGAATGTCTCAAACTAATCCCACACAAGCAATTCACCTTCGCCAAAATCTGGCTCTTCAAAGCACATTTCGAAACCCGGCAGATGAACCTGACGGGTGCACGGAAAACACTCGGTCAGGCAATCGGAATATGTCCAAAAGACAGACTCTTCAAGGGGTACATTGAGCTGGAAACAAAACTCCACGAATTCTCACGTTGCCGAACGCTGTACGAAAAACACATCGAATTCAACCCCTCCAACGCCGCAACCTGGATCCGCTTCGCCGAGCTCGAAATCGCCCTCGAAGACGACGAGCGTGCCCGCGCCATCTTCGAGCTTGCTGTCGCACAGGAAACTCTTGACATGCCGGAGCTCGTGTGGAAGGCATATATCGATTTCGAAGAAGAATCTGGCGAGTTCTCGCGCACAAGAAACCTCTTTGAGCGCCTTCTCGAGAAAACGGATCACGTCAAGGTCTGGATCTCATACGCACACTTCGAAATCAACGCCGACGACTCTGGCGACGGCGACGAGGAAGATGGCGAAGCGGAGGTATCAGAGGCAGCGAAATCACGTGCTCGAGCAGTGTTTACGCGCGCCTACGCCTCGCTCAAGGCGAAAGACCTTAAAGAGGAACGGGTGGTGCTGTTGAATGCCTGGAAGAGCTTCGAGACTACGCATGGAACGCCAGAGGATCTGCAGAAGGTTGAGGCACAGATGCCGAGGAGAGTTAAGAAGAGGAGAAAGCTGGATGATGATAGTTATGAGGAGTATATGGATTACCTCTTCCCTGCTGATGAGCAGGCGAATGCAGGTGTGCTGAAGCTGCTGCAGGCCGCGCACCAGTGGAAAATGGCGCAGGAGCAGCAGTTAGGGAGGGGGGAGGGGAGTGTATAATATTCAGAGGTGTTGACTCGGTAAATTAGATGGAAGCAATGCATGAAGCGGGTTCGGGTTTTTATTTCCAGTTTTTGTATTTTACATACAATCCAGTTTTCCAAGTGAGTTTTCGTGAAGGGAGTGACTTATACACATAGTCCATCACTCGCATTGCTCGAGTTTGACACGACTCGAGCCAGCTCAGGTATCGGAGGGCCAAACCCGCAAATTATCGAGTTAGAGAATTTACCACATCAGCCGGTCATTCACCTGGCTTGAGGAGCAGCGAAAAATTCCAAGAACATTGTTTAGAGCGTTCGAGTATCTCCCAAACCTGCTCTCTTTTATTCTTGCACTACTTAAGTAGTCCAGAACAATGGAACTAGGCTTTCAGTAGTCTACCCTCACCACCCTCTCACTTACCTGCGATGCATTGATACCAAACTCTAGAAACGCCAATACTCCTACATCCATGCCTTCCTAAACCCACCCACCCACCCAGATAAAACTATCCCAACCCCGACGGCGGCCCCCCAGTGACCGTCTCTAATAAACCTCCCGTAACAACCCCCAACAGCCCCGTTTTCTCAACCCCAAACACCGCTCTAGCAACCGTATCAAAAACGTCCTTGATGCCGACCCCCGTCTTAGCACTGATCCCATCCTTCTTCCCATCGAGCACTTCCCACCTCATCGTATCCTCTCGCGCGTCCAGCAACGGCACCTTCATAACCTGCGCCATCACCTTGTGCACCTCCTCCTTGATCCTCTCCACCACCGTAGCCCGATCATTCAACGATGCACCCTGGTACTCCTTCTCCCTATCTCCCGCTGGGGAAAGCAGATCCTGCTTGTTCAGCACAACACCGACGTACCGCGTCCCCCCGGCGCGGTTCCGCGCATATGTAACATGGTAGACTAGGTCCTCGAGAACGGATGGGAGCGTTGCGAGTGGCGCGGAAGCGTCAATGAAGAAGAGGATGCTGAGATCCAGGATCGGAACGGAGTGTAGGAAGTGGAGACGTACTTCACGGCGGTCTGAACCGCCGATGTCGGAGAGTACCAGGGAGGTTTTACGGGTGACGGGGAGCTCCTCAACTGCATGGTCGTTAGATTCAGAGGAGGAGGAGAGAGGGGTGGGGGGTACTGTTGACTCCATCCGTTGGTTTTACGGAAAAGTATTCGCCATGTTTGAGGCGGAAGAGGAAGGTTGTTTTTCCGGAGCCGCTAGGGCCGAGGAGGAGACAGCGGGGTGCGATTGGAGGTTGCGTTAGTATTGTGGAAAAGACATGAGCACGGTAGCGAAGACAGCTGCAGTGGGCCATTTGTTTTGTTTTTGAGAATTAAGGTGTGATAAGGAAATAAGAGCAGATTTGAGAGAGATAAGATGATACTCTCTCGAGGTTGTAGGATACTCTGGCAAAAGATTGTTTCTGGATGGATAGGAGATGGTGGTGTGATTGCGGGAATGCGAGGGGGGAGGTTTGAGGAAGTTCATGTTCATACCGTCACCCGAATTGGCCAATCAATACACATGGCACGTCGGATGAGATCAAATTATTGTTGACATACCGGTACCCTTGAGTGAGAGGGTGTAACAATACCTCAAACTTCAATTCTTAATTTGTAGGGTTGAGTTGTCAAGATATTCATTTCTCATCACTCGACAAGAAACATCTTGACGTTACCCCCGCAGGTCTCGACACTTATGCAACTATCACATCGACTCCACTCTAACCACAACCCTCCCTTTACCCTCTTCCACATGCATTCCCAGCTCCCTGGTATCATCAACTTCACTCAACACCACTTCCTCTCCCGCCTGCGTACACACAAGTCTCACCCGCAACGGACTCATTCCAAACCACCTGCCGACCATGCCCCTCAGAGTACTAACCGGTGTCCCCTTTGGTACCTTCCTTTTCTCCACCTTTTCTCCACAGAAAAACTCCATCTCCACCAGCTTTGCAGCCAAAGTTTTCTCGCTCTCACCCTTTTCCATGGCCACCGCAGGTTCTCCATGGAGCTTACACAGCTCATCCCAGCGGCGGTGGTTCGCCAGGATCTGCTCGCGTTTGTCGGGGGAGGCGGCGACCTCCCGCGCTATTTGGGAGAGATACCAGATCTCAGCGTTTTCTCGCTCCTTGGCTGTGATAGTCGAGTGGTTGAGGATTGTTACACCAGCAGGAAGACGCCCGATCGTGAGCATGTGCGCATCGTCTAGTGTCGCACCGGTGTACAGTGGATTGTGGGAGATGCGGAGGCTGGTGAGGTTAGGGGCTGCGGTAGGTAGGGCGTCAAGCGTCGAAAAAGAGGGAAGCGCATTGTAACCAAGGTCTAGTCTGTTTAAGACTGGGAAAACTGTGTTTGGTGAGGTGGAGAGGGTGGAGATTGTGTTGTGCGCTAAAATGAGGGTTTTTAGATTCGGGAGATAGGATAGCGAGGAGACAGATGCAAAGGTGGCGAGGTTGTTGTAGCTCAGGTCTAGTGCTGTCAATGACGCGGCGAAAGGGGGCGGAGATGGGATATGTGCGATGTTGTTGTGGGGGGCGATCAATGTTGTGACGGCAGGGAAGAGCGCAAGGAGTGCGGTGAGATCAGTCCAGTTCATAAGGACATTGCCGATCTCGAGGGAGGTGATATTGTTGAAGCCCTGGGACGAAGAGACAGAGAGTGTGTTGAAGCGATTGCCGCTTATTCGCAAGGATTTGAGTTTAGGAAGCGCAGAGCAAACAAGGGCTATATCCTCGAGCTTTTCGAATCGATTCCGTGATAAATCGAGCTCCTCGATATCTTTTTCCATCAGCAGCTATTAAAAACCTCGCACGAATCCCGGTGGATAACACTAACTAGGGCATGTTGCACGGATAACTGCAATGTCGTCGACACGGTCAATCCCAAGCCCGTCCAGGAGTATTATCTTGAGCTCCTGAAGTTGTGAGAGCTTCTTTACAATCTTGTCGAAGCCCACCTCTTCGAAGACTTTGTTGGCAGTGAGTGATATGGATTGATGGTGTCCTGGCGGGTCCTCATCTGTGGTATATTTCTTCCTCAGACCCTCTATGAACGATAATGAGGGATCTGGTTTCCTCGTAGGTCGTATAAAGGAACCCGCATTCGGAATGAGGCCTAGTGTTGAGGTTAATATTCGATTTCAAGAATGCACGAAACCTTCCCACGGACCTTCACAGGTATTTACTCCCAGAAATTCCAAGAGACCTTTAGAGCTGTATATACGTACATTCAAAATACTGCGTGCCTTCATGCTCGCCAGAATGTTTCCCCCGCACAGCAGCATCCCATTCCACACCTAGCCATTCCCCCTTTGTTGTGCCTACGTGCCCAATATAGCGAACTGTGCAGAGAGCTCCGTCATACGAGAGTCGTTGGTTTATGTGGAAGCTGTCAGACATATTACTGTTCGTCGTTGTGAATTGCGGGGCAAGGGTTGGGTCAAAGAGCTGTCGTTCAGCCGGGTAACTAAGAACACAGACGAAGAACGCACGGACCACTGGGATCTTGGTGGGAAAAAAGTCGCATGTAACACAACCGACAGCCGTGGTGCCGCTTCACAAAACCAACCGCCTCTCGTTCAGCGATCATCGACACTACCGACATAGCGACATCCCCTCCTTTCACCAGCGGTCATTCCTTCACCAATCAATCAATCACATACATACACAATTATGCAGGCCGCACGACGGGGCGTCATTGCCGGGCTACGTGGCCCGGTGGCAACGACTTCGGCGGCTCTACGAATTGGCGGCAATCAACGGATACAGAGTGTGGAGAGGATCAGGTTGTACTCGTTGCTGGGTTCAAGCCGGGCGAATGTGGGGAACAGGGGTTTAGCGCCATTCCCTCCCACAGTACTACGGAGCGAGTTCTCAACACTTGGTCGATGGTACAACAAGGACAGCAAGCCGGACAGCAAGGCCGAGGAACAGAAGAAGGCTGAGGAGACAGAAGAGGGCAAAAAAGAGAAGAAAACCGAAGAGGAGGAGGAGGATGGCAAAGAAAAGAAGGAGGAGAAGAAGAAAGAGGAGCCACCCCCACCACCTCCACATGGCGATAAGTCACCCCTCGCAGTCTTCATGGAGACGCTCCAAACCGAGTTCAAGAAATCACAGGAATGGCAAGAGTCAACCAAGCAGCTCGCCGACTCAGCAAATCAATTTACCGAATCTCCGGCTGTACGGAAGGCGCGTGAAGGATACACTAAGACGGCTGAGGTTGCTGGAAAGGTTAGTGGGAAGACGGCGGAGACTCTGGGGAAGACTGCATCCGCAGTTGGGCAGGGTGTTACGTGGACCTGGAATACCCCTGTTGTTAAAGCTGGTCGGACGGTTGTGAAGAAGACCGGAGAGGGAGTGGCGCAGGTCACTAAGCCGGTTCGAGAGACGAAGGTGTACAAAGACGTTACGGGTAACATCAAGGAGGTTATTGATGACGGTTCCAGCAGCCGTTATGGTGGTTTCTTGGAGCGCGAGGAACGTAAGAAGCAGAGAGAGCTACGGGAAAGCAAGAACCAGCACAAGCATATTGAGAAACTTGAAGAAGACCCCGAGTGAGTGGCCCGCTTCCTGCCCCATTGGCATCTCTAAATACAATCCAGTGCCGGTACAAACGTAACGCTGCACAAAGACGCCAAGTGGAAGGAAAGCTGGCGCGAGTTCCGCGATTCCAACAAATTCATGCAAAGCATCTTCTCTGTGCGCAAGAACCTGGAAGAATCCGAGAACCCTGTGGTCGAGTTCGGCCGCAGCGTCGCGGACCGCTTCGCTGGTTTCTTTGCCGAGAACGAAACCGCAATGGTAATCCGCAAGATGCGCGAGATTGACCCCAACTTCCAGCTCGAGCCATTCCTCCGCGAGCTCCGTGAATACATCCTCCCTGAGGTGCTCGATGCATACGTAAAAGGAGATACCGAAACTTTGAAAGCGTGGCTTTCTGCGGCTCAATTCAATGTCTACCATGCGTTGAACAAACAATATTCTTCCAATGGCCTTATGCTGGATGGAAAGATCCTTGATATCAGAAATGTCGATATTCTCTCCGCAAGAATCTTGGACCCCGGCGATGTTCCTGTGTTCATCATTACCTGTAGGACGAACGAAGTGCATGTTTACCGGGACCTGAAGACAAAGGAGTTGAAGGCTGGTGTCGAGGACCGAGTCCAGCAGGTCACTTATGCCATTGGTATCACCCGACTTGCGGATGAGGTTGCGAACCCTGAGACGAGTGGATGGCGTTTGATTGAGCTGCAAAAGAGCGCTAGGGACTTTATCTAGTCTCTCGTTCGTGTTGTCCGTGTTGCTGTTTTGATAGCTATAGTCATTTGGGCGTTGGTTACATAAAAATCTTTATCCCCCTTTTGTTTACGGGTTGTACATAATTTTCCTTTCCTCAATGATGCGTGGTGGGCTGCGTGTGGGGGTTTCATAGATCTGGGTCTTTTCTTTCGGGTCAAAAACGCCACTCTTGTATTTATATGACCTTAAGGCTTGTATGTAGGATAGGCATGTGGGTGGAGGGGTCAGTGATATAGGTGAATGGAAGGGTCGGCGGTGTAGATTTACGGCAGCAGATGAAGAGATGAATTGAAGACAGACGATGTACTGATGAAGATTACTCCTGCATGCGGCAGAAGCTGGCGGCCGAGAAGTTGGCTTGCATGAACATGAGTGACCCTTGATGAGAAACATCTACCGCCAAGACGCGACACCAACCTCAACTCTTTCGACGTCATCCCCGGACTTCGAACTCAACAGCATGGCATCCGAAGAACAAGAATACCAGCGATCCACCGACCAACACCGCCGTCGCGACCGCTCAAGAGACAAAGACAAAGAAAAAGACAGATCCCACCGCCATCACCACCGCCACCACCACCGCTCCTCCCACCACCGTTCCCGTTCACGATCCCGCGATCGCCATCACCACAAGAAACGCTCGCGACGAGACGACGATGCCGACGAAGACCGAAGGCGACGAAAGTCGCGTCGGGATGACGACGGGCGGAAGAAAGATGACTCACGGCGCGACTCGGAGGAGAAAAGCCGCGATAAGTCGCGCGAGGACGCGAACGAGCCGCCTCCTTCCAACCCCAAACGCGACGAATGGATGATGGCACCCTCAGCCGATTTCATAGACTACACGCAAAAGGGCGTACGCAAAGCCTCGCCCAAGCTCACCGCAAAACCCGACTACCGCCCCATCATCCACAAAAACGAGCTCAACGCGCAACTTGTCCCCGGAAAATCGCTCGATGATTATGCGGATGATACCAACGCAACCGGAGTGCAGTACACATTTGGTGATAGCGGATCTTCCTGGAGAATGACGCGGCTGAAACGGTTGTATGAAGCGGCGAATGAAAAGGGGGCTACGGTGGATGAGTTGGCGCTGGAACGGTACGGTGATTTAAGGCTGCTTGATGATGCCCGGGAAGAGGAGATAGAGCTAGAGAGAAGAGAGGTTTATGGTGTTGATCGTAAGGACGCGAAGGAGAGACCCACGGGGGAATTGTATGCAGAGCGGATGCGGAAGCAGAAGGAGGTAGAGAGTAGGAGGGAAGAGACCCGGGCAAGAGAGGCGCCTCCCCCAATGCAGCCAGTGGCAGAGACAAAGGTGCTAGATCAGACTGGATTGAACCGCATGCAGGCGGCATTGATGAAGGCACAACTTCGCGGGGATCCCAAAGCCGCTAAGATGGAGGAGGAGTATAACGCCGCGATGGAGGCATCACGGCGGGGAGCGCAGAATGACAACGTGGTGGTGCTATCGGCTATGGATAACCGCCAACTCGCAGGGCTTGAGGGACGCGTGGGAAGAGAAGTACTACAGGGAAAAAAGGGGAGGTTGGTTGAGAATGAAAACATGACTATTGACGATATGTTGCGAGAGGAAAAGATCACGAGAGGACAGGGAGCAGGGCGGCAGATGGCCGAACGGATCTCGAGAGATGCAAAGTTTGACGTTAGCACACCCACCTCCGCGTCTTCATAATTTATCACTGACTCTCGCAGGATAACCTCGACTACCTAGACGAAAACGCGGCAAAGCTGGCAAAGCGAGTACAAAAGAACGAAATTGACATCAGAAATATGGCCATCAACGAGTTCAAGAAAGTGCAGAGAGTCCTCGATACATGCCCGCTTTGCCAACAAGACAACAAGCCGCCATTAGCTCCCGTGGTATCCCTCGGCACTCGAGTCTTCCTAACACTCCCTACCGAACCAGAAATAGGCTCCGGCGGCGCTATTATTGTGCCTATCCAACACCGCACAAATATGCTAGAGTGCGACGATGACGAATGGGAGGAAGTTAGGGTACGCACCCTTCCCCTCCGCCCCCTCCACATTCCTCACTAAGCCCCTGCCAATTACAGAATTTCATGAAATCCTTAACCCGCATGTACGCCTCCCAAAACCTCGACGTAATCTTCTACGAAAACGCGGCCTCACCTCAACGGCGTAAACACGCGGCCATCCACGCGGTTCCACTGCCGCAAGATCTTGGCGAGGTAGCACCAGCATACTTCAAAGAGGCGATCCTCTCCGCAGACGAGACCTGGTCTCAACACAAGCCGCTCATCGACACGCTCAAATCCCCGCACGGCAAAAATGCGTTCCGTCGCTCGCTGGTGAAGGAAATGCCGTATTTTCACGTGTGGTTCACAATCGATGGTGGGATGGGCCACATTGTGGAGGACGAGAACCGATGGCCGAAGGGGGATCTGTTTGCAAGAGAGCTGCTGGGGGGCATGTTAGAATGTGAGCCGAACGTTATCAAGAAACAAGGACGGTGGCGAGGGGGGAGGGACCGCAGGGAGGAGGAGTTTAGGAGGGGCTGGGAGAAGTGGGATTGGACAAAGGTGCTGTATGGATGAGGGCGTGCGAAGTCATGTGATAGTGCAGATGCCAGGATGGAAAGGCGCGATGTGTGGGTCAGCGTATGAGCAACTCTTATCTTGGTTGCGATAACTCGCAGCCTCACTGCCCTATATGTGATTGCTTTTTTATCAGTGACTCGACGGCGACCGCAGCCCATATGCATCCATACGAGGTCGCCCTGCCGTTCGGACATTCCGATGCGGATGTACATGCCTCAACCGTACAAGAATCAATGTACCCAAAAGCAAACGGGGATGGATATGCACTGCCCGCATTTCTTCCCGTGGTGTTGTCACTGCTGAAGCGAATCTCAACTCGCCTCGTCCCGCTGCTTGTCTCAGGGCTTGCGAGCACCAGGATCTAGATACTCGAATCCCTCCCAGGAACTGCAGCTGCAGCGAGTCGCCGGTGGATTGCTTTTGATAACTTTGGTGGTAACTGCTCCAAGCGAAGGCACCACCAGGGCTGACGAAATCCCACGCGGGTTCTTTGTTGCTCCATTCCCTTCAGCTATGTCTCATGATTCATCCACAGGATTCCGCCGGGAAGCTGCACGTCCACAAGTTGCAAAGGATGACTCCAACATGCACACCTGGACAAAATTAAGTACCCCAACTCGCAAGATATCTCCAATCTTGGAAGTGAAGCTCGGGACAAGAAACCGCCAGGTTCACTGCTTCCACCAGACCGGACAACCAATCGTAACTAACATGTCCGTCGGGACCGCATTTATCTTGTTGTCTATATACAGCTCTCCACTTTGTGCCGGTCGGGCTCCGCCGACAGACTACGTCGTTCTCGCTTATCGAGCGGGCCATCTAAGACATTCACCATCACGCGTTTCAAGATTGTGACTTGTAAACTTCCCTGAATGCATACAAAAATAGCTGTTTTTTTCGTTGTCCAGATTGGCAGCTGTATAGATGGGTTTCTTCAGAGCTCGCAATAAATAATAAATGCTGCTACAAAACAGTAACAGATCACCAGCCATACTGGCTTGCGGGAGCGGGTGGAGAACAGGGCAGCCGAGCACGCCTACCGACCCTCCGTTGCTGTTGTCCAGCACTTACACATATGCACCATCCTACTCAGTCTCGTGCTATGCATGTACATATTTGAGGCGGGAAGCAGGAGGATCGAAGTTGATCTGAGTATTAGAGACCGTGGGCCCCACCCCTTGTTTTCAAAATTCTCGGTTAAGATGCTGCTACCGTGGATCTGCTGCAGATCTTACCGGAACTCGTAGGCGAGAATTTTGGAAACAAGGGCGGGGCCCACGGTTTCTATTGACTGTTCAGAAACAACACTGAGGAGCAGCTTCGGTAATCTGAGGACACCTCAGCACGCTACTGCACAGATGAGATTGGGTGCCCTACGTGCCCTCTTGAGGGCCAAGAAGACTGTATTTAAGTCGCCCCCCCCGGTAAATCCTTGAAGCAGTCTCGGAGCATATAGCATCATCACATCCGAGACTAATTCCGAAGCAGCACCACTGATCCTCCGGAAGCATTAACCGCGCAATCAACCAAACATCCAAATATACCGTTGTGCGTGGCAAAGAACAGTGAAGCGATGATCACGATCCTGCATCTCGCCAAAGACCTCATGCATACGGCTTTCGCCACCACCACCACCAACGCGCACCAAGTGCCGAGGAACCGAAGCGGGGTGATAAGGGGTGCCGTGCCGTTGCCGCTATCGATTACGAGATAGTGCTACGACACGCATATCGCTCTAGTAGATGGGTCACGGGTGGCGAGCGAGGAACAAAGACCCAGTGTCAAGCCATAACCAGTGGCAAGGGGACAAGATGTCTCCCCACTCACTGAACTACCAAGCTCTCATCCCCCAAGAACAAACACGGAAAATCCCCCCAGCTGCAGGTGCTACCGGCCAGAACCTCCCAACAGAAAACATCCAATCCATCATCCCCGGTACGCCACTACAGAGAAGCTACTTACCACCAAAGTCGTCCCTATCGAATCCAACGGGCGAAACAACACATCACGGTATGACGCATAGGGACGTTTTAGAGCTATCGGTTTCTACCCAGTGCGGGGTTGCAACGTTGCTCGCTGTAGGAACCCCCCTCTCCCCCCTCCTCTCCCCGTGTAACGTCCGATACTCGAGTTCATCTCGCAAGATAAGCGATAAGCGCTAGAATCTGCCAAGCCGATTTAAGACACGACTCTCGTCTATCTTGTTTCGGTCAACGTTTCGGAGGACGTGGCGCGGCGGGGTGAGGTGAGGTGGCAGTTTATCTACGAGAGAATGTGGGGCGGGGAATGGGTGAATGGGGGAGGTTCTGATCTTCTGCCCAGACTTGACGCTCGCTATACTCTTTGGAGGAGGGTTGGTTTAAGAGATAAGGAGGACCCATACATCCTTCATTGATAGGTCCAAACCATGTCAATACACACCGCAGAGAATTGTCGACCGCTATCTGGCCAATCAAAAACTACGTGACGGAGGGATCGGCTGAAAGTGTGGGCTCCCGAATCCGGCTGGCTGAGCTGTGGAAGAGTATCAGCCCTGATTTCTTGCATCATATTTTCGAGCAAACTGTCCATATCACAACTACAACCCCCCCCCCTGGTGCCAATAGTCCCACCAGCAAATTTGAGTTTAACCCCGCGGACTGCGGATCTTTGAATATTACGACATCGCATCCCAAGAAATTCTCCGTCCGCCATGTGTTCCAGAGATACTGCTGTCAAAATCCCGATGTCAGTGCCGAGCACAATTAGTGCAACCCCTCCTTGCCTTGTTTCGCGCTGAGAACACATCGTGTCCCAGTTACTCCAAATCCTGCATGGGCACAGACTAAGTATGACCGGCCCATGGGGGGGGGGCCTAATAATACACCTCAACGTGTCCACCACGCCCACCATGCACGAAGCAAAAAATAAAATAACGTAACTGGTGAATTCATCGCTCTACCGGTATCATCGTTAACTTACGTGCAGCTCGCATAGGCGAACGTAAGACGCTGCGAATAGAAAAAATTGATCCAACGTCGGGTATGCAACGTAACCGGTACGTAACGTAATACGCGTATACGGGGGAGAAGTGTCGAGTAGATACGGACTGCAACAAAAAAACTATTATTAGTCCGGGCCCCGGATTTATCTTATCCCGTTTATAATCTCTGCAGTGTTCCTCCCAACAGTGTAGTAAAGGGGAGGGGGGGTTCCCACGAGTCAGCCACGGCAGCCGGTGCTGGACCAAGCGGGCCCGACAACATGATGGTAGGGGCGATAGATTCGCGCTGTGGCTTTTGTAGCGTTAGCAGAACCAGAAGCATGACTGACCAATCACGCACCGCAGGATATTAATACAAAATCGTGGCGTTCTTCGCTTAGGACGCTGCTTTAATCTGTGGGGTTGAAATAAGCATGGGCGGAACGAAGCGGGGCCACGTACTTACGTCTCGCTTCTGTTTCCCCGCAGGGAGTATATATAGACACCGCAGGCGAGTACATGTTACATAGGTACACTCCCAATAGCAATGAGGTAGCAACGTCCATTCAATCCGGTGAAGATAAAGACGTTGGATCCTGGCAGACCATACTGTTAATTGGTGGGAATCCCTGGCCGCAAAACCGTCATGCAAATCCCCCACCGGTGTAAGGAAGGAACATGCCGCTGAGAAGCTCGCTGTTGGAGCATATGGCTATTATCGCCAGTATTACTGTGGTGCATATACTCTGAACTCAACCCACCGGATCCCAAAAATAGCGGACGCCCCAGCTCTCGAGATGCGAGTCGATTTACCTTGGTTTCTGTAGTATGAAATCATCCTCTCCTCCTCTTCCTCTCCCATCCATGTGCACCATACCCGTTTTTGCGATCCCCAGAGACGCCCGTTTCTATACACCTCTCTCCGTGCCTGAAGTCGCAACCCTAGCCCCGCCCCGCCACCGCCGCTCGTCAATTTAAGCATGCGGCTCTTCCCTCCCTTCCTCCTTCACGCCCAAGCGAAAGAGTGGGATGTAGCTTCCGCGGGCGATACATATCTACAGTTCGCATAATTCCGGTAAAGCGGCATGACGAAAAGGTAAATTTAGCGAACCGCACCGAAGGGCGCTCTGGTTTGATGATTGACAAGAGGTAATTTTAGCGAACCGTCGCCGGCGTAAGCTTTTTCTCATGCCAACCTCGGCCAAACCCTCGCACGTTTTTCCCGCGGCTACATACCTCTCCTATGTCATATCTGTACCACCTGGATAGGACATCGCTCTCGCAAACCACCTTCTAGAAACACTCCCACACCGCCTTCTGGAAGAAAAACTAAACCACAACAATCACAATGCCAGACCGAAATTATGTACGACTCTACGCGAGTGGCACCTGTAAAATCACACCCGGTGATCGCTATTTCGTTTCGCTTGCACCGACCGGTGCGGTACCAAACAAACGGATGAGATGAGATGATGATGATGATGCGTGCGCGACAAATTTGGCTTTGTAACCTGTAACACCCCCCATCCACACATTCAGCCGCCACCCATATCGTACGCAGTATCCACACGTCCTCCCCCTTTCTGATTCGCTCAATTCTCAAACGAACCGCGGAAATGAAAAAAAATAGTTATTTCCTTGAGCTCACACCTGATGGTGATGATGATAAGTGATGAAAAATTTCCCCAGTTCTATAAGATTTGCCACAAACACCAAGACGATTCAGCAAACATGAAAAAAAAAGGAGATAAAAAAAACACATGCACAACAATTGAGCAGCAAAACAAAAAGTAGCAACCATCCGTATCCGATAGAGTAAGAAAATAAGAAAATCAAATCAAAAGCAAATCACCAGCGCCAATACAAAACGGATGCGACAAAAACACACATCAGCAGGCAGAGGATCGCCAGGAGCACACCCCCCCTGTATTGAGAAACGAGACCACAGTAAAGTAAAAGGGTCAGAATACACAGTGTAACAAGTGTAACACCATCACAAAAACAGCACACGCCGATGACCAACCATGAAATGTTGGAGGACAAAACCGGAAAACCGCCCGCACTTTTATCTTCCTTAGTAAAACAATTGGAGAAAACAACAGTCAAGACGACCATGTCCCGCAAAAAAACATTTCCCGCCCAGGTCTTGTAAGTTTTTCGTGTCGTAAAGGATCGTGTTCGCGTTATAAGATGCCGAATCAAATCGTTTTCTCCGTTGTAAAATGAAAATCTATGTCAAAGTCGCCGTATACCAAAGCAAACTCCTGTCGGGGTTTTTTTCAAACGGCAGGCATACAGAAGGCAAGCTCTGTGACTGGTGATGTCCACAGCCCCATAGCCCGGCCGGCTATCCGACGATCCAGACGATCGATAGCTAGAGCTCTATCGGTAGCGATACCTCGAATATATGCCCTCAGTGCATCGAGCCGTTGCCTTATAGCCTCCCCGTGTATGTGCTGAACTTCTGCGATAGCATGCAATAACTCGCGATTTCTCCTTCCTTCCACATGTTGCCCACATTCGTCCAACAGAGCTAGGACTCTCTTCTCAGAATCTGGTCCAACTGCCTTGAAGTTTGCAATCTGTTCCAAGAAATACCAGAATTGACCACCACTTCCGGGCGTGTTTGGCTTATCGCTTGGTGGAAGCCTGGGAGAGGCCGGGTTGTATTCCGTCCTTCTAGCAAGCAGGCTCTCAATAATATCGACCCTTCGATAAGCCTCGGTGCCTTCGTCGTCTGCAATTCCATTGACACCTCTTTCCTCCTCGTCTCGCCGGTTGTCAGAAACCGGGATTCTAGTACCATAGCACAGTCTGACCGCAGCCCACAACAAGTCTGTTTCCTTGGTACCCTTACGGATGGCAGGGTCCTCCTCCTCAAAATACGATCCACCCCGTGCCTTGAAACGTCCAAAAACCTCGGCCATGACCTCCGCCAATTGGCTATCGGACCGAATCTTCCGCGCGCCACTGTTTCCAAACCATTCAACCTCCAAAAAGGCATCCAATGCCGGGGCATAACGAGACCCGTATATGTTCTTCATGCTTTCCACGGAAGCGGAAGAAGAAGGAACACTGGTAGCCAAGTCACTAGTTGGGGGACTGAGCGGCTGTGGTGTAGTCGAGACCGACCCCACAGATAACAAGTCGTCAATTTTGATACGCTTAGCTGGATTTCCTTGGCTATCCTGACGCATTAAGGTCGGGGTTGATGAGCGCGGTATTGGAGTGTAGTGAGTTCTAGTGGTAGTATTTGTGTCTGATGCAGAGGAGAATGGGCTGGTACGGTCCAGAGGCCTCTTGAGACCGGGTCTGTAAGTCTGGTGAGAGTCTGGGTGACTCAACGGCGCCGAGATATGAGGATGGCTGGTAGCATCGAGGGCAGGGTCGATCTGTGGATAATCATAGGTATCGCAGGACGATGCCGGTGAACTAGCGGTTGATAACGCCTGAGGATAGTTCTGTCCAACTGAAGACAACCCATATGTGTAAGAGATTAGGGAAGGGGACATGGCGGGAAGAGGAGTAGAACCTCCTGATGGAGCAGGTTGAATTGCTGCTGGTCCCGGCTGAGCCTTGAAGATGGGATCGTAGCCCAAACAATCACGCTTGCTCTTCTGGCAATTCTTGCACGTAGGGTGAGCTTCATCGCACTGCAGGGCACGATGTTAGCTTTAATGGCGTGATAATTATTTGGAACGGTGCCCAGGGTTTCATGCTAAACCGAGGGTTCTTGCCTTTATTCTCCTCTTTCTGCAGGTTAAGCAGCCAGTTTTAGTTCGTCGTTTTATTTCCTTCTTGTGTCTACCTCCAGACATGATACGCTCCGGATTTCCCACCGATGGAAGCGGATAACGTAAAGGCTGGTGGATTGGCGACGACGTAATGTGCGAATGAGGTACCGCTGGCGGCGGCAATGCATGGGGATAGTAGCCATGCAAAGGCTGCGATCCGAGAAGAGGGGAACCCTCGAGTTGAGGCGGCGGAAGCTGGGGTGGGTTCAACCTGATTGGTGGCAGGTTGATGGATGTTGGCTGAGCGTACGGTGAGCTTCGCTGCGAAGATGGCTGTGGAGCCTGCTGAGGAGGATATTGATAGGCCGGCATCGAAGGCGATGGATAAGAAGCAGGCGAAGGATATGACGTGGGCGTTTGCCTCATCGCCGGAGGTGGCTGCTGACCAGCAAGATGGGGCAAGGCTGCATATTGGTAGGGCGGCGAAGGTGTCGAGTGTGCAGAAGGGCGATCGAGGTGATGCAAATGCGGCGACCCGTGATGGGGCTGATGGGTCGAGTAGTGGCCTGCTGCTGGTCGGTGGGAATTGCTGTTGGATCGGTCGAATTCCACCATGATCATTGTGAGCGCAAACCCCCTACAGCTAGCTCTTTGTATTTAATGCTATGAGCCGGCTGACACTGCGACTTGATTTTCTTTCGATGGTTTGTCGCGTCGTAATGGCGTAGGCGTAGATGCCGTGGATGATGTTGGTGTCGCAGTTGCGGCTGTGGAGGCAGTGGTGTCGAGTTGATAAGTATGAAAGCCAGGATCGGAGAAATAAATACTCGACCAAACTTGGGTCCTGATCTACTACTAATAGGAAGTAGGTTGCCCGCAGCTGAGGTGAAGAGAAAAGAAAAAGAAAAGAAAAACCCGATCACGGACGGAGACAACACCCAGCGATGTAAGCGAGCACGTCTGGGAGAGGCGGCAACGGTTAGCGAATAAAAATTGACGGGGCGAAGACACAGACTGTCTCGGGTGGGCTGCGCTGGTGCAGTGTGGGTTGGTTGGGTGGGGAGAGAGGATGGTGTGGTGGCGGGCAACGGCAAGGAGAGTTGAAGCGGTGCGCACGGCAGAAGGAATGGAACAGAAGAAGAATCAGAAGGAAGCAGGGACCAACCGAGACGAGACAGCCACTCGACCAGGTAGACAACAGGCGAGAGGGACAGATCTCAAGGAGGCGGGGGGTGGAAGGGGAGGAGGACGCGGGATGTGGACGAACCCAAGTGGAGGGTCTAAAAGATAGCAGATACCAAGGTCGTCAGAAGGCAAGGAAACCAGATGATGTATAATAGGAAAGGCGCAGCAGTACTTCGACAGGCTAACTGCAGTGACAATAGTGGGAGACGTAGTAGTGAAATTGCTTACGAGTTACCAGGGACGAAGCGTTCGGCTTAACGGTGTAACTGGAAATGGCTCTGCCGGACGAAGTTCGTCTGCTCGGGAAGCCGGTAAGGTTGCTGCTGTTGGTTGTTACTGCCTGAAGTTGGGCGACAGACGACGGACAGACCGACAGACAGGAAGGAGAGAGGACGACAGCAGCGAGGTGAAGAAAGTCGAAGCAGCGCAAGTAGCTGTCGGATGTGAGCTGGCTGGTGGTTGGCTGGCGTAAGGAATGTTGGTGTGGGGAGACGGATGATGGGGATGAAGACGAGAAAGTGCAAGCGGACGGACCAACAAAAAGTTAAGTGGAGGAGAAGGAGAGGGGGAACGAGACGACTCACTCGCTCTGACTGACAGACAGACTAGCTGGCTGACAAGACGACAGACTCAGAGAGAGCAGGAAGGAAGGCTCTCACTCAAAGATGGAACGAAATGCTGGGCGACGTGCGAATGCCGATGTACTAGCCAACCGACTTCTGAGAGGCAGCCAGGTAAGAGGGTAGATGTGTACTTAGCAGGTACTTGGTAGGTAAGAAAGTAAAGTATGCATGCAATGCCAGCAAAATCCAGGTAAAAAAAAGAGAATAATAACAACAGTTAATGTCGAAAAATAAAATAAAAATAATAAATGCCGCGTCGAGGACAAAAAGGAACCTTAAGTCAAAGTATATAGCACACTCTACTTTACACATTTCGCCTATGCAGCCAGAGACGACGCAGAGATCGCGGAATGGCGAACGAACGAGCAAGCGAGGCTCCGGGTCGGAAGACGGAAATCAATTTACTTTCCTTTTCAACCATCTACCGTGCCATTTCTACTAAAGTGAAAAAGTGAAAGGGCAAGTGAAGGCGCGCCTGTACTTATCCTCACCTCAGCAGATAGGTGCCCACCATGGAGACGGGAAGTAGAAGCATGTGCATTTCCTGTCATCCAATCCTAGCCTGCCTTGTTTTCCCTCGTACCCACCCGGAATGCTACTCGTCGACAGAATTTGTTCTGGAAAATGGGACAAACCACACAGGTGCTCGCAGCGCCTTCAGTCCAAAAAAACGTTGAGAAATATCCAGATGCACTCTTTTAGTGGGAGGTTTGGTATGTCGGTTACCGGACCATTTGTGGCTGAATGTGCGTGGGAGTGTCATCACCCTGCAGCAAAGTCAGTCTAAAATTGGAGCTGGTGGAAGCGAAACAACACTAAAGTTTTCCGTACGATCAAAATCCCCTCTTCTGTCGATTTGTTGACGGACACACCACCACCCACACCGCAACGCGCGCCACTGCGTTGAGACCTGAAAGCTGGTCTTATGCCATCTGGCGGCTCACGAAAGGCTGCGACGACAGCGACCAGCAGCAGCGGCAGCAGCAGCAGCAGCGAGCTCTTCTCTGCCTACGGCCTGTTGTGGTTGGGTTCCGAATAATAATTGCATTCGACAAGGGTGTCTCGCCAAAGCTTCCCTGCAGAGTCGGCAAGGACCATCACAAAATCCATCCGGGCGTGGCTATTCTCGCTAGCACTAAATAGGAGACCTTCTAGAACGGACAATGCAACCAAGCGGGAATGAACCCCCCAGTCGATTTTTTGCGAGACGACACCTCACCATACCAGTAGGCACCAGACGCAATGTCAGTACGTGGTAATACCAATCACAAACAGCAATCAATCTGTAGCCGGCTAAAGGGTTTAAAGGAGCACTCGTGAGATCACACATGGTGCATGCAGCAGCAAGCACAAAAATCGAGCGTGGCTCTTCTAATATCCTCGTTGATTTGCTCCTCGTCTCTGAGACAAACGGGCAGCCGGCTTTTAGCAAGTTAAGTTGCTCACGTCGCAAACCTGGGCCTTGTGCTTGTGCTTGTGCTTCACACTGATTTGATCAGCTCAGCCGTTCCGCGCACACATAATTTGGCGAGATCTATCACTCCCTCAGATATATTGTAAAACTATATTTCAGCAGCCGATTTTTCGTTACACCCTAGCCGAAGGTTTTCTCCGAACTCGAACGATCTGTTCATGTTGACGTCGATGCCACTTAACTGCCGAGTTTTTGCTGTCAGTAACACCCCATTACTGTACCGGGCTATTAAAGTTTCGAACGTTTTTGCGCGGACATATCCCAAAGCTCATCCTCATCAAATCTATAATAAAAACTTTTTGGGACTTTCTAAGGATTATTGACGTCCCAACTCAATTACGTATACTGGTAGAGTATACTGGCAAAGCCAACGCATAATTCCGACTACCGTTCAACAGCTACTGCTCCAATCCCGGCTACAGTGGTCGGAACGTTGAACGAAGGTCGCGTCTTAAGCTTGTTGGTCGAGGGCGAGCGTCGGATGGTGGAGACGGAGCTCTAGCTACCTCCCGGTATTATGCTCTCGCTCAAAGTTTTCCCGAATCACGAGAAGTCCAAACTTCATCTGTAGCAGATTAGGTGCTGGTGGAGTATCATGCTCGATCGACAACGTAAGGAGACTCAACAACTCACTGCGCTTTGCTCCAAGTGGTGTTGCTTTTTCTCTGCATCCGTGCATAAACCAACAAGCGACTCGAAGCGAGACGGTCGGTAACGCTGCTTTTTTCTGAACCCGAAACCTCTGTGGGGGTGCATGTCTCCCTAGCCGCTCTTCCCTAAAAGCAATCCATTGCCCGTGATATCTGAGTTCCATCTGATCCTATTCTCTCCCTGGCCGGACTCGAATGCCAGCATCTCACCGGACTTGGCAGCGAAATTCGGTTACATCTGTCTTCCTGGTGAGCGCCGTACCCCGCTGACACTAGATCGATACAGCACGTACTCGTACAGGACTGGCTCTCCGTCAGCCCAGCTTGCCTCGCGCCCGGTTTCTAATTTGCCGATCTGCGAAACACCACGAATCGTGTTCGGGGAGGTGTCCGGACTTCTGGAAGAGCAAAAAGCGACAGCGGCAAGATTAGGTAGATCAACTTGCCAATTGCCCGTGGATTCCGGTTCCGAGATCCCGGAGGTGGGTACACGTTGTGTTCCGAAATTGGGCCACCCCAAGCAAAAAGGCGTTCGCCCCTTAAAACCAACGCTGTGGGCATGTCGTGCAGGAAATCTGGGTTCGGTTGAGCCGTGATCGAAACGGAGGCGAGCCCCGAGACACGTAAGCGAAACTGTTTTTTTCTTGTTTTTTCTTTGCTTCTTCCGTAGGGAGGATTAGGCCTATCATGGCGAGATATCCCACGCCCATCGGCGTCTGCAAGGTCAATCACTTCAGATATCCGTTTCAAGGAGTGTGTAGCGGGTACCCCAAAACGTCACGTTCCCCACCGCATCGGCGTTAACTAACACTCCCAAGCGCTGTGGTTTGCGGGAACACTTTGGGACCGTGCTGGATATAAATTTGACGCGAGCCGTTGACCGCCACCATTCAGTGGCTGGCCATGATCCCGCGGTGTCGCGGATCCAACATGCATGCGGCATGGCGGCAGTCCATGAGTGGGTTTCCCCGGATACTCGGTCTGCAACTCCAATTCCCTCTCATAAATGTCACTGCTGGCGGGCGGCACAGCTGACTGTGTTATTACGGCACGTAAAGTACATACATGCATATGTATATATATACATTTCAACGACTCAGGCTCAATGATGATTCTTCCAGGGGGATATTATCCCGCTTAATCGTACCATCGTCTCCAATTCGACTGCATAGACAAGCTTAATATATAATCACGGTGGCCGTACTTAAGGAGTTTTCCGTCCGATTTTAGCGACGAATGGCCGGTCGGCGGCCCGCAAAAAGCACGTGAGATTTCTTGCGGAAAAAAAAGAGGCATTTTATTGCCGTATATGTTGGATTCCTCCGCAGCGTTTCCTGCAGTGGATGCGCGGTTGACCAGACAGTTTGACTCTTATTACCATAACAACCAACCCTACCGAAAGGACAGCTACGGCACACCACGCCTACGCACATATATAGGACGCGAATCAGGACCGTCCATGTATGTCTTGTATCGTGTTCGCCGACTGAGCTCGCACCACACCCGCCAGCGGTGAATGATACGATACATGATCGTCCGGTGGACTTCTTTCCGACTACTCCTTCGGTATCTTGCCATTAGCCACTTCGGGAGAAGTTCCGCGGAATTGCAAATGCAGATTCCTATCCCGTTCTTTGTTTCAGACGAACGAACGAACGAACGAACTTCCAGAGCCGAAGCACTTTCAGTCATTTTCCACCCCTGTATCTGTGCAGTTGCGGGGCTACCTGCGTGCGTACATATATTTACTATACGCCAGAACGAGTGGGGTACCCACGATATCGGGTGGTGTCATGTCATGAGCTTATTATTTGACGGCACCGTGCTGTGAGGATTGGAGGTGATGACAGCTCTATCGTACTTAATCCATGTTAAGGTCTGCATACCCCACCACTAGAAATCCGAACCCGAAATCCTTCTCTTTGAATGTGGGAGGGGTTTCAGGCGTGGTTGTGCTTCACTGTAGCCGCCGGTTGTCTGAGTTTTGGCCGGGCGGTAACTGGAAGAGATCCAAAAAGCTCTGATGTATGTACTTCTCTTTGTCATTCTCTTTGGGAAGGTGTCATTGAGGGGGGAGGTTAGGCGGGGGATTGCAGGGAAGTGCAGCAGTTGATGTGCCCGTTTAAACGTTTCATATCCTTCTAGACATATTAATGGAACATTTCTTCGTACCCTATTGGATTTTTTCCCGTCACTATGTATCACCACCCTGCTCATGAACCAGCCGATAACGTCTAAGAACGAGGGCACACGAAGAAGACTGCCTATCTGCCTCTTTTTTTCTGATCCCTCCCGCTCGAAACATAAAACACATAACGCCCGTCCTGCATCTATCTGCATCGTTAGCTACATACATACCCTCCCCCCCCCAGGCGGCAACAGCAATAGCGAGGAGGATGCATCTGCACAACATGTGTACCCGCCCGGTACCTGATAGTATGTACCTACATACGTACACCGAAACAAAGTGTTTCGTATTTTTAAACGTGCGTCTGGCTTTTTTTTCCCTGAGGGGTGGGGAGATAGGATGCCGATGTGGGGTACCTGACAAATATTTACAGGTATATGCCTCGTTTTTTGGCCTTTATGTTGTGCTACGAGAGAGGTGAAGCTTCTAGAAGCGGTTTGGCTGGGGGAGGGAGAGTGAGAGTTCTAATGCTAGGATGTAGCTATGTGCGTCTGATCATGATGGTGATAATGTTCTCACCTCTGCTCGCGAAGGTGAATGCGACGGATCGGTGGTATGTAGTATGTCGTTGTGAGGGAACGTACAGAATATACCACCCAAATAAACCTGTCTACAAGACTGAATTAATCCAAAAAACATAAGTAAAAATGCGTTTTCTTTCTGTTGTACCTGCTGTGTCGGCGTATATGCTGGATTGCTGTTCCCTCACTTTTGTCCCGCTATTATGCCATCTATGCAGATAGATAGGCCTTCAAATCTTCAAAGGTATATCGGCGGCACCCACACAGACGAGCGCTGGAGTTGGAAATGCCCATGGAAAACGACGACCACCACCACTCAACGGTTACCCCGCAGAGAAGAGGCCAACATCCGGATGCGAGCTACGAGGTCCCTATTGCTAGCAGGCAGGTATGTTTGACACACCACACACCCGGCAATGCACGCATGCTGACTGGGATGGCATTGCACTATAGAGATTGACCTACTCCTCCTCCACTCCCGTCGTCATCGTTTATCTGAATGGTACTTTACCGAGCGTCTACAAACGCCGCAAAATCCCCACCGGAGCATTTGTGGACTTCGAGCTCTTTGAGTTGCGAGATCACCCGGTATATTGGCCCTCGGTCCTCCTGTGGTGAGACTCTTTGTAGTCTTTTCATTGCGTTCAATAGATCTGCGGCACGCATACATTCCCACCAACGCACGTACACATCCATCCAGCTGGAATGGCATTTATACATGAAGATTGGTCTACTCATCCTCCTCCTCCTCGCCTTTCGGCTACAGCTCCGCCCCCATCGTCGTCGTCGTCTATCTGGATGCTACCCTAGCGAACGCCGTTTGAAAAGCCGCCACACAGCCGCAAAATTTCCCATCAGAGAATCGGGGGCTACGAGATCCTCACCTATACAGCAAGCATGTGGACACATCACATACCCGCCATACGCATCCGTCCGGCTAGAATTCGAATGGAATTTACAGTATGGTTGCCGGGATTGGGCTTGGGTTAGTCTACTCTTCCTCTTTGCCTCTCATCTGCAACTTCCGCCTCCGTCGTCGTCTATTTGATGGTAACCTAGCGAACGTCATTCGCAAAGCCCACTGCAGCAAAGCCATCGCACTGCGGCAAAAACCTCATCAGAGCATTTCGTCTAACTGGTCCTATGCCTTTGCTGTCACGCCAACTACTAGTTACCATTCCTAGCTTGTGGGGACCAAAATCTTTCCGAGCATCTCACAGCACGCGCCACTCTCGCACTATACCTGAGATACAGATGGATCATGAGCGGTTTGATCTTCATCTGAGGCACACTATGCTTTACCGCTCACTTTCACCGTCTATCTGGATGGTGAGTTAGCGAAGAACATACCGCACGGCACCTCTAATCCCCACTGGTGCATTTAACTATCCCTGTGTCTCTGCTTCAAAGTTTTTTCCTGCCAGCAGCAAACGCCTCCCTCAAACTATATCTGAGATGCATGCGTCCACTTACACATAGCAGTTGGATCTGTAGCTCAGGCACCGCTTAACTCCTTCGTCATTGCCTCCTGGTTGCCTTATTTGATATTTTCTTGCCAGCATACGCAGTAAACGCCACTCTCGTACTATACTTGAGATCTGCAGACTTGCAGATGGATGATCTTGGGCGGTCGAACCGTTTGGAGCTGAGGCATGCCGTGTTTTACCGCTTGGCCTCGCTTTTACCAGGTTTTCGTCGTCTATCTAGTAGTGATTTAGCGAGGAAGCGCCTCTGTGCCTCAGCTCCAACTACCCTTCGTGCATCTTGTGGGGCTGCAATTTTTCTCCAAGCATCAGCAAACGCCGCCTGAGATTCAGTGATTTATGAGTTACAGATTAATCATGGGCGGTTTGATCTGCGGCTGAGGCATGCCATGCTTTACCGTTAACTCTAGAATCATTCTTTCTAATTTCACAATCACTAGATCTTCGTTGTTTATTTGGATGGGTGGTGATTTAGAGAGGAAGCGCCTTTGCACTCCCGCAGAATCCTCGCTGGGGCTTTGGTGGGGGTTTTTGAGCTGCAAAATCCTCACTTGCATAACAGGTATGTTGGACCTATCAGACGCATCTGTCTGTCTGGAATGGTGTTTGCACTACAGAGGTATTTGCACCGCATTGGTTCGGTTCCCCTCCTCCTCCTGCTCCGCCTCCTCTTCCTTGTCTTTCAGTTGTAACCTCTACCAATGCCGTTGTGTATCTGAGTGGTAATATTGTGAAGAACAAACGTATTGTACAGCGCCTCCGCCTGCCACCAAAGCATTTAACTAGCTCTGTGCCTCTTTACTGCCAACCACCCTTCGTGCATCTTGTGGGGCCGTGAAATTTTTTCCGGGCAGTAGCACACACTACTCTATACCTGTGATGCGTTCACTTACATGTAGCTGATCGCTGTTGTATCTGGATCTTAGGCTGCTGCTGATGCTATGCCCATTCACTACCGCTTAGAATCATTCCAGCCCCACGTTTTGGGTGATAATCTAGTGAGGAAGCACCTTCGCACTGCCGCAAAACCCTCACTAGAGCATTAACTAGCTCTGTGCCTCTGCTACCTTCAAACACCCTTCGTCATATCGTACGGTTCAAAAAAGCCTGCCAGCAGCACACACCACCTGAGATTTGTTGCATTACAGATAGGTCATGGGCGGTTGGATCTAAAACTTAGACACGCCGTGCTTTACCGCTTAGGCTCGCATTCGTCGTCTATCTAGGTGGTGAAGCGCCTCCGCCTTCCGCAGGAGCATTTAACAAACTCTGCGCCTCTGCTACTAACCACTCGTGGGGTTTTTTCTGGCAGCAGCAGCACACGCACCTCGAGACTCGTGCATAATACCTCAGATGCGTTCACTTACAGATGGTGGTTGGGCAGTTGGAGCTGTATCTTAGATACGATGCTGTAGCTGTGCGTATTCTTTATCGCTTAGAATCCTTTGTCATTGCCTGGTTGCTTGACCTTCTGGGTAGAAAGCCCCCTCCACTCTTGCATTATTCCCCGCAGTGGTGATGTGTACTACAACGGCCTGCAAACCAACTAGGGTCGTAAATGTAGTGCCGATTGGCTAATTGACCTTCGACACCAAATAATCAACGCCCCCCATATACTGTTCACCAACCAAAATCTGTATATCATGCTAAGTGGTTTGCAGGCCATTTCAGCGCGTGTAACTATTGCGAGGAATACTTGAGATCCATGGTCTTACAGATGGATCTTGGACGGTTAGATTTGGACCTTAACATACCATCTACCGCTTAGAATACATCATGCCTTACCTTCACCGGATTTTCGTCGTTTATCTGAACGGCAATTTAGCGATTTAGCGCCTCCGCCTGCCGCGAGTGCCTCTGATCTAAACACCCTTCATGCGTCTCGTGGGGCTCGAAATTTTTTTCCTACCGGTAGCAAACGCCGCTCTCGCACTATACATGAGATTTGTTGACTTACAGATGGATCATGAGTGGTTGGATCTGTGTCTTAGACACACAGTACTTTACCGCTTAACCCTAGAATCCTTCTTCATTGTCTCACCTTCACCGGGCTAGCTACATCAAGAATCCTACGGCGATATGGTAGTTCGGTTGGCGACACAAGTATCGTTGATGGATCGACTATCTTCCTCCAAGTAGGTATGTTTTGTTCTCGCGGAAGACCCTCTGTTGACCGAGGCTGGAATACACCCACGTAGCCACAGTACAACCAGGGATACTCTGGTGCGGGAGGTGCACAGCTGTAGTCACATTAAACGCTCACATTAGCTCTCATATCTACTCAATCAGCGCCCTTGCTTTGTGCAATTACTCTTCCACCAGTCACTACCACTATGGTGTGGTGCGAACACCTGGGGGTAGATCATATCATATTTCCAGGTTGCATATGGAAGTGCAAAATGATAGCCACCTTAAACGCTCACATTGCACTCAATCAAACCCTTGCTTTTGTAATCACCACCGCGGCGTGGCATTTCCGAGTACGAGGAACCGAAACCCGCATACCTGGGTATGTAGCTGCAGAAACAAGGTGTGGGAGAATTAACACGGCATCTGTATGCGTGTTCACCCCCCTATGCTATGGACGGGGTATATTTTTGTATATTATTACTCCGCTTTTAGCGCGGTCAAATAGCTAGTTCGCACGATTAAACTGCCGCGGTGATATGACCTCGCGGCTGCTGCACGGACGGAAGCGCATTTCATTGGAAGAAGTTTTCGTGACAAAACTAATGGAAATTTACCGTATCTGTGAAAGGACAAGCTGCAGCAGCTACATACAATACAGGCTGGTAGATTGATAGCGCTGTGGAGGGAATGTGGGTCAACGACACCATCTTTCTCTTATTCTTTCTTACAAGCTGGGCGTACTGGTATTGCTCGATACTAGCTATCGATGCTCATCTGTTACGCTGAGGTGGATATACCCGTTTTAGAGCAGAGTCTTCTCTAGGCCTCTCGTGAATATACAAGTATACCCCCGTCCATGAAACTACGACCATTACTACGCCGCAGTCCTGCATAAGGTAGGGTAGGGTATCTACATACCTATATGCATATACAATGCAATATCTTCCGTGTTATGGTATAGTTAGTGCGTGTGTATTGTGTGTAGCAGAGAGGAAAGAGGAGAGATGGAGAGCAGAATGTCAGTACACGGGTGTGAGGATTTGCAGCGTCCATCCCCAGTGCATTAGAGTGATATTTTATGAAGAAGAATCTGATGCTTCCATCACGAAAACTCACTTGGGAACCTTGATGAAAATAAAATATAGAAAAGGGAAATAATCCGAAACCCGTTTCATGCTTGCCTCCAGCACACGCATTGAATATTTCTCGCTTTCAGATCCCACTATATACAATTCCACTACCCGATAGCAAGGAACTCCTGGCCTGGTCTAGGAGCAGAGAAGTCAATCTGAATTGATGATACGTTCAATTTGCTCGCTCAGGAGGACAGGCCCCTTCACATGTGTGCTGATGCGGAGTTGAACAGGTCCTGTCTAAAGAATCGACGCACACACTGCTCCATGGAACAAGTGCAATAACGCAAAAACGGCCGGATATACAAGAACCTCACCCCCCTTGCATGTTCACCCCTCAGTGACAACAACGATTGCCCGCCAACGATCAGTCTAGCCTAGGACAGCCTAGGACAGCCTAGGAGCTAGAACCTTTGAACATTTCCGCGGCATATGTTGTGATTTTGTGATCTGATAGTCAATATAACAACCTAATGAAAGAGCTGAATTCTTAGCTATAGCTTAATTGGCCGTATTCAGAGGCGCCCGAAACCCACTCCCAAGGATAAGTTAAATCGTTGAATATACAAGAGCCGACAGCCTAGCTTAATTAGCGGAAAGTATGGTGCATCAAACACCACACGTGCTTCAAGCACCCGGCGCTGTAAACGCTAGGTGCGGGTTCGAAACCTGTATTGATTATCAGCTAGTAGGAGTGCTATAACCACCAGGATACACAGGTTCAAAACCTGAGGTAACCACCCTTTTGCTATGTTCTTGCTCTCATCGGTAGCAGGTCGCCCTTGCGTCGTCGTACTAGTCTAGGTTTCGCTCTCTTAAGGATCTATTAATTATGGAATGGATAAGAGGAGGCCGCAGAGTATGGTGCTGTAAACACCCGAAGCAGGTTCGAAACTCATTAGTTGTCACTCTGCGGCAGAGTATGGTATTCTAAATACCGAATTCACAGACTTTAAAACCTGTAATCACTCTTTTGCTATATCCTTTCCTATACTATACTGAGTGCATTATCTCCCATTTGTCTCTTACGGGTGCGCATGTGTTTGTGAGTCGTGGGTATGTGGTTAGGGTAGCTTCTCGCTGCGACTGTGATTGGCATCAAAGGCGTATACACATGGGTTAGAAGATATAAGAACTGATAGCCTAGCTTAGTTAGTAGAGCATGGTGTTTTAAACGCTAAGTGGTTTAAAAGCCAGGTGCTATAAACGCTAAGTACTTCAAATGCCAGGGGTACTGTAAACACCAGCAACAGGTTCGAAACCTGCATTAATCGGTGTTTTCAAACACCAGACAGGTGCTGTAAACACCAGGAACAGGTCCAAAACCTATGCTGGTCACTTCTTACATGGTGCTTCAAATTCCAGGTGCAATAAACACTCGTAGTTAAGTACAGGCTCGAAACTTGGGTAATCACTCTTTTGCCGTGCTCTTGTCCTTTATACTGGTTCATCATTTGTCCCCCAATTTCCTTCAGAGTATACTTGCTTTCCTTCAAAATATGTACGCCTATTAGGCGGGGGTATGCGACAACTTTCTCGTGCATTTGTGATTTGCGGCTTTGGGGAATAATTGAAGATAGGTTCCGACCCGTACACCAATCTTCCTGTTGACCAATAGATTGACCTACTGGGTAAGCGGTTAATATAAAAGCTGATCCCTTAGCCTACTCGACAGAGAGCATGATGCTTTAAACACCGCGCTTGGTGTTTCAAACACCAGGTGCAAGTTCGAACCCTCTATGAAGACTCGATGTTCGTAGACTTGAAGCCTGTACTAATCACTCTTTTGCTACCTACTTATGCTCCTCCTCGCCCTACTATAGAGCATGCATACCACATTGATTCCGCTGCTTTTTCATGCCGTTTCCTTCATACCGCTAGCATGCTTGGATAGAAATATGTAATTACTCGGCCATCGATCCTCTCGGCGCAGTTTTGCTGTCCGACAGTCAAGGCTTGATCCCTGCTCCTAGTTGTCGCCATCAAGGACCAGCCGAAACAGGCAAATTTATAAAATGCAAGAAGTCGATCATTTAGCTGGTACTGTAGAGTGCTGTAAATACGAGGTGCAGGTGCTCTCGTGCCCAGAGTTTTCGTCGATCGGCTAGCTCGACCGTGATTTGTGTCAAAAATCCTGTAATATTTCTTCGAGCACGCATGTGGCCTCTGTAATGTGTGGCGTTCAAGCATCGTGCTTAACGAACAAATATGTAGTGTATTCTGGAATAATATGGCAGGACAAAGCAATGTAACCAGTTTAATAAAGATAAGAGTACAGCAAAAGAGTGATTACCACAGGTTGCAAGCCTGTGACTTCGGGTGTTGTAGCACCTGACGTTTATAGCATCAACTACGTGTACATATAGGTTTCGAACCGGAGTGTTTACAGCACCTGGTGTTTTATGCACTATGTTAAACTAAATGATCAGCTCTTGTACATTTCGTGATCTGACGAATTCTTAAAAGAGAGTGGAACTGGACCGATGTGATAATGTAGCACCGATCATCGATGCGCATGCTGGGGTGGAACATTCGCCTATCGGTCTGCAACCCTGCCGACGAGTAGGGCGTGTAATTCGCACATTTCTGTCTTGCAGGCGGACTCTAGCGGGGTAAAGGCGGAATCAGCAGTCATGAAAAGACAGTAAAAGAGTTGATTACTAAAGGTTTCAAGCCTGCGAATTCGGATGTTTACAGCATCTGCCTGGTGTTTAAAGCACCAACTGAGTGTACGTATGAAGGTTTTGAATACCGCTGTTTTCAACACCGGCGTTTAAAGCACCAACTAAGCTAAACTTTCAGCTCTTATATAATAGGCTGTTTTACAGGATCTTGGTTGTCACAATCGTGCTGGAGTGGCTAACTAAGGATACCGAGTAATTGTAACTAGCTCTGGCTTGCACGCGTACTCTGAAGAAATATTAGGACATATAGCGAGTCCAGTATTCATGGGAAGACCAGCAAACAGATGATTACCATAGGCTTCGGGCTGACGCTTCGGACAACAACCTGACATACTCTGGGTAAGTAACTGTGGCAAAAGAATGGCGATGAATTCAGGCCGCGCGCCTGCGATTTCAAGTGTTTATAGCACTTGTCTGGTGTTTAAACCACCAGCTACACATACAGATTTCGAACTCTTGTGTCTGCAGCACCCGGTGTTTTATGCACCTTGCTAAACCAAATAATCAGCTGTTGTACACCAGACCGCCTCACGTAACATAGCTGTCAGACCGCGAAATCACAACCATACTCACCTAGTCAGTGTACTCTAGCAAAAGCTAGCGGAAAATCAGAGGGAGAAACAAGCAGCGAATCTAGTATAGCCTCTAAAAAATTGTATGACGCGGCCACTCTGGAAAACGTGCTTTAGTTCATGGCTAAAACCAACGAGCCAACAAGCAATCTCACAGCTTCATTGGCTGGGCCTGAATGTAGAAATACCAAGATGCGGGTTCGAAACCTGCGGCGCTATAAATACTAACCCTAGGCTAGAAACCTACGGTTATCACTTTTTATTCTTCCCCCCTTAATAAAGAGCGGGAGCATACCTAGCAAAAGAATAATCACCAAACTTTGAGCCTTCGTGTCACTACCGTGGAGAAAGGTAATAACCCCAAGTTTCCAGTCTGGATTTTTGGTGTTTATGGCACCAATTGCGCACTGCAAGTTTCGAACCTGCATCCTGGTGTTTCTAGCACCGCATTCAGCCTGCTCAGTGAAGAGATTGCTGCTTGCTGTCAATCATAATCTATCAGCTCATGTCACATGAATGTACTATAGCTAATGTTTGTACTACCAGAGGGAAATGGCGAAACAACAGCGAACCGTATAGTAGCGATTATCACAGGTTTCGAGCCGTGGTGTTTAAAGTATCATGCTCTTAGGTTTATCACTCGGTGTTTGGCATGGCCAGGTCGGTGTACCGAGAGATCAACAGCGGATTTCACCTGTATGCCAAAGTTACATTTGGGGTCAGGCTGTTAGTGAAGAGGTTCAGTCATGTCATTTGCATAGTAAAATCTACATGCCTATAATAACACTTCCTGGTTTTTCCAACTCTGCATCTTGCTACCCTTCTCTTCAGAAGGGGACGACGGGTAGCAGGAGTGGAGCTCCGCCATCTAGCCGGCCAGCCCGGAGGCGGAGGGGATTAAGGGGCTGTCATACTCTAAGTAGAGTGAATACAGTATGATTAAAACAAACAAAAAAACAAAAACCCTTCTCTTCATATTTCTCCCCTCGATGTTGATCTGCCTCTGCATCATCAGTTTTATCACTGCTCTTTCTCTCTAGCTTGTGCTAGGTACCGCTCGTGTGCCCACGGCAAGTTCATTTTGTCTCGGCCCTTTCTCCGGGGTCGTCCCTGGGAGCTCGTTCGCAAACAATTCGACATTTCCAGATGGTCGTTTGTTGTCCATCTGTCGGTTTAGTACTTGTTTCTCGTCCACCTTCACTACACAATTAAACCTTCTTGTCTATCAATGAAACCTTACATCAACACCTATGCTACTTGCTTAACGCTAGCAAAAAGACGCTGGATAAATCTAAAAAAAGGTGGGACCCTCCCGGAACAAGCCGGAGGAGTATGAAATGCTTCTGAATGGTGTTAACACCAGACAAGAAAACCTGATGCGATCCCATGACTATGTATACGAAGGCGGTGTGCATTTTGCAGCTGCGGTTGATGAGTTTGCAGCTGAGACTGGAGCTGTAGATTGTACTTTTGGAGGTGGTGGAACTGGATAAATTTACTGATAAAAGGGCGGACTTGTTGACTGAAATTTTAGGGGGTTGTTCTTGATATATTTGCCCTGATGATTCTAGAGTTTTGTTATTATTTGTGGAGTTAAACATGGAAGAGATTATTTATCACGGCTTTCTCACTCGGTGTCAGTTATAATTGCAGTTAGCGTAATTTAGAGTATTGATTAGCGTCATGGGACCAACGGCACTTCCCGCTCAACCTCGAACCACAACCCATTAAACACCACTACCAACAATCCATTTCACCACTGCTATTGACGCTATCTCATCACCATTACACCCATACACCCCGCCAACTCCCACCCCAACAATGTCCTCCGGCTTTGTACCCGCGGGCACGATCCTCCCCCCCACCGCCCCTCCAGAAGACGCCACAGACGCTGCCTGGGCGGCCGCCCGTGCCGCTGTCTCCTCCTCCACCTCCGCCCCCACTCCCTCGTCCGCACCCGAAGACACCCGCTCCCTGTACGATATCCTCCAAAGCAACAAGGCGCGAAAACAAGAAGAGTTTGAAGAGAAGCTGAAGTTCAAGAACCAATTTCGAGCGCTGGACGAGGGGGATGTAGAGTTTCTCGACTCGGTTTTGGATGGGCAGCGGAGGCTTGAGGCAGAACGACGGAGGGCGGTGGAGGGGGAGGTGGAGAGATTTAGGGAGATGCAGCAAGTTGTTGAGGTTGCAGAGGAGGTGGAGGAGGAAGGGGAGAAGTGGGGGAAGCGGAGGCGGGGGGAGAAGAGGAGGTCAATTGCAGGGGTTAAGGTTAAGAGGAAGGGGGAGGAGGGGGAGGAGGGGGGGAAGAAGAGGAAGATTGAGGAAGTGAAGAAGGAGGGAATGAAGGAGGGAATGAAGGAGGGAATGAAGGAGGGGAAGGCGGAGAAGAAAGTTGAGAGTGAGGCGGCCGAGAAAAAGGGGACGGAGGAGAACAGGACTGGGAATGCGGAGGAGAAGAAGGTGGAGGTATTACCTCCAGAACCAAAAGTGGAAGTGAAAGCGCCAGTGGTGGCTGCGGTGCTGGGGCTAGATTATGGAAGTGACGATGATGATGATTAAATGTAGACACTTCTTCACGTGCTGCGTAAACCGAGTAAGTTCAATTAATGGCCGGGGGTGTGAAGAAATAGGCAAACCCCCGATTGAGAAGATAAATCCTTCCGTCATCCAGGGGATCCATGGAGTCCAAAAACGCCAGACTTTTCAACCCGTGTCAACCCCAGTCCAACTGCCTCGAAAACAGAAGTGCCGTGGTGCAGATGATCTGAAAAGGGCCATTGATATTGCTAGCTGTAAAGGAAACCAACTGAAGCTTACATTGACTTTCCGGCTTGGCCTCTCTACCACAAATATTCACCGTGTGGCCGTACTCGTATTGCGAATCAAAAACAAAATTCGTGGGGAGACGGCATACTAATTGCCAGAATCCTGTGCAATGTCAACAAGCCTGTTTATGGAGCCTTAGATGGGTCGAGATATTGAGGGACTACGAGTGATCCCACGTGGGGTGAGATGTATTACTATTCGATTGTAGCCCTGATAAGCAAAAGACTGGTAGCAGGGTGGCTAGCAGGTATATCTGGTGAATTGTCTGTCCCGTCCTTATGTAGATACCAGTGTTAGTCACCATAGTCTTTGACTAAAACTTGTCTAAACGTTAGCTCCTAGTCTGTCAGACGGCGTGGCTACGCGCTAGCGAGAAAAAGCCGTATGACAGACTAGTTAGCTCCGTGACCTAAAGCCAGCAAGAGAGGGAAGAGCTTCAGTAACCGGTCATGTAGAGTGTTAGTAATAATATATCTGTTCCAACTGTGGGTTTTACTGCTTATCTTGCATACAAGTAATGGATTATACTTCCTTGAGTGAAAGTCAAAACGGCGAACCTCCCGTCTCGTCTCGTACTCTCTCGGAGATATCTCGACAGCCAACTATAAGAGAATACAAATGACATTCTTTGCTAATTCTTATTTTAAAATAAAAGTTACTTTGCTCAAAATCCATAAAAATGGGACAAAACCACAAAGGAAATGGATTTAAGTATCTTATAGTCCTACGCCCTCTGCACTATATGCAGTCTATTACCAATATACACAAATTCTCTAGTATTAAGTCTCCGAATCCTTAAAGTGAAGCCAATAATCCATTCACGGAACACATTGAAAGAGCCTTTTTGGGAGACTGTGCTCTCGTGCCCAGACTTTTTCACCTCACTCGCAAGATCGTTCGCCGCGAAGCGAAAAAGAACGTCTGATATACGAGAGCAGGGTGCTGATGCTCAAGAAAGACTCACATAGCAGATATAATCTTGCAAGTAGGTAAAGAATGCAACTGGCGGGTACCACCGCAAACAATAAGTTAATTAGGTACCTAACCGCCTACAGCAAACCCTTGGTCTTTGCAATCCTGATTGTGTCTTCCATATGTCTATCTTTCAAAGAATCTATCGAATCCTCAACCAACATCCATAATTTCCAGTATAAAAGCATACAATACGGGAGAGCTCTAATAAAAAGAGCAGAAATCCTCTAAAGTAATCTCCTAGGTATGACGTCCCTATTACGCCTTTCTTCGTCGCCTTTTGGATAGCCCGTATTTCATTGAAGCTCATGTAAGAAGATCGAACAACTCTAGGATAAAATGGGTAACAGAATAGAGACCCACCGATCAAGATGCAACCATCCAACTCACGCAGCAGAATACCATATGTATCTGAAGACTGCTTGAGATGTGGATGTTATCTATCTTATCTACGAGACATTTATCACTAGAAATGTAGACATGATTAGGCCCAGGATTGGTATCATCAGATGTGTCATAGTCACCCGGCAAATCTATGAGTTTTATGCTTTTAAGGGATTGCCTTACATCGGAGCTTTTAGAGAATAATTTCACGCATTCTGCTATTTGTAGAGGTATGTGCTGGCCAAGTGAAGGGTTTAGCTGGTACGCAACGAGGGCAGTCATATCGCGGGTAGGCTGCTAACAGTGACGAGGCTAGCTAGCAAACAATTAGTACCGCAAGGGAGAGGGTGGTAATCCAGGTAATAAAGTACGAGTGGGAGCTAGGGCAGTGGTCCTCAGATGGAGAGCGGTCACCCAGAATGCGCTGCCGGTCGGCCACCAACAACACCAATAGCACAGCACCATGTCGTGTGCGGTGGGGGATAAGGGTGCAGTGGTGGGAGTATAAAGGGGGAGAAGAACCACCTGAGAGCGGGGACATACTTAAGTGCTGGCCCCCTGAGCGGGCCAGCCTCATCGGGTATTAGCCTACTTACGACGAGACAGGCCGAATCGCGCGCCGGCTAATCCCGTTGCAGGTAGGTTAAATGGCTCATTGGGCCAGCACAGGTACCCCCGGGAAAGCCTCTTCAATGTATAAGTCTATGCGGGGAGTGCAGTAGTAGATTTCGGCTGCCAATTCCGATTCCAGGTTCGCAACAATAGGATGCTGGACATTCAAAGGTTTATGCCACCAAAATCCGATCATAAACACAACACAGAAGACATGAGCAATCGTGTGACCTTCGAGCAAAGTAATAGGCAGGGAATTGGGACTTCCGTGAAATACATTGTACCACCATCCACATTACTTGTACACACTAGAAACTTAGTTATAGAGTTTACTTTAGTCTTATCCTTCATGGTTGTATTGTCCAAGTCGGTTTCTTTGATCAGTCCACGCTCGTAAATCAGCATAAATCCACTAGGTGTTAACATTACAAGCCAACAGCAAATACCAACGGGGCGAACGGTATGTCCACCCATCCATAAAGAACGTACGGTCCATTCCAAACCGGTTTTCCGCTCTGCCATTGGGAGGTGATTGCTCGTATATACGTGAATTAACGATCGTGCATCATCCCAGTTCCACTGGAACCAACGGCGTATCATGGACAGGTTGCTAGCTCCTCCTCTTCCTCCTGTGTTTATACATGTAAAACTATTGTTCGTGTTTCAACTTATTGCTGCATGGAATACCAGAGAATTGTTTTAGAGGTAAGAAGATCCATAATTACCCAAATCAAATTAGGTCCAAGTAGTCTTAGTGTTGTGGGTTTGGGGTTGATGTTAAGGTGAATTGTGATTCAGACATAAGCCGAAGGTGATGAGGCAGGGCAACACGATGCTCACGGTTCCACATCCCCTGGGCTCTAGACCCCATGGCGGTTCCGCTTCACGTTAGGCTTCATCCAGCGAGGATGTGAGATACAGCGACGATAAGGCAATAGCAGGTCCAATCGGTAGCGGCGGACGAATGCCCGACCTCTCTTTGTTTTCTGCACTCAATCTTTCAACCAAAGCTACTGGCACTCAATCTTTCTCGAGCTACTATACACCCACTGTGTAAGATTCCGAAGGCCGGAACCTAGACGTTCTAACGCTGAAATGAAACAGGATATGCGAGCTATATTCCTTGGTTTAGGTTGTTGTAATAACGCTAGTAGACATAGATATTATATAACCAATATGCTAACGGACTCAGAACTTTCGTCGGTCGGCAAGCTTGGTCCCAAATCTGGCAGACGCTGGTTTGCGAGCGCACAGTGAGTAAGTTGAAATTGGTTTCGATCGATAACTAATCCTGGAATCTGGTTTGGAATGAAGTATTCGTGTATAAGGGTCCACGTTGCGAAGATAAGTTTAAATTATACGTGCATCAACTCTACCTTAGACATGTTCTTGGCTGGCGGGGCGGGGCTCAGTGCTATCTGACGACGAGGTTGGTGAGCTATACAGTAACTATGTCGCCCAGAGCTCCGTCAAGAGATATCTTGCTTCAGGTAACTGTGCTGGGGCCCATCAGATGGGCAGGACCACATGGTTCGGCACAAAATCCAATAGAGGGGTGTCATTTCTATGAGAGAATCAGCTACAGTTCGGTAAATTCAGGCTGCCGGCAGAGATCTATTGCATTAGCTACATTTTGAACAAGGTCCTAGCTGACAGCGTATTTATCCTCTGCTGTAGCTATCTCCATCCGATGCAGTTGAACGGTCAATACTTCTATTTCGCTGTTAATGAGATCTTATTCCGCTGTACAGGAAGATACTTGAGACTAACGTTTCGGACACTGGCGTAAACAACGGCCTCGCCATAGGAGCATCAAGCATCGTTACCGAGCTGTTTTTGGTTCTTTAATCAGGTGTTTTTGAAGGAGTATGTTCGTACCTCAATGATAGACAGTTTAGTGAGGTACTTTCACGGGTACCCTCTGATTATTCCTAAGTTTTTTGGTGCTTGAATCGAAATGTCAAATTGTGAAATTGTAAAACTATCCGAAATACTGATGCTCCGTAGTTGTCGAAAACCCCGGCAACCTCCGTACCTAGCCAGCCCTGCAGAGTCATCCCAGTTATTCTCTCAAGAGCCGCACCGCCACTATCCAAGCTTCTTCATCCTTGCTCACCTCCAATCCTTCTCTAGCTCATCTCCAACCTCCAACCTCCAACCTCTCAGCAATAAATTTCTTCACCTCACCACAATGTCAACCCGCGAATCCTATGCGCCCCCTGCAAGCGGTGAGCGAAGCTACCAGCAAACTGCCGCGACCGCAACAATGCACTACCTCTGCGCCGAGTGTGGCGTAAAGGTCGGAATCAACAAGGGCGAGCCGATCCGTTGCAAAGAGTGTGGGCATCGGATTCTTTACAAGCAGCGGACGCGTCGGTGAGTAGTATGAGACAACGGGGGGAGGGGGGCTAATGAGGGCGATATGTAGGATGGTGCAGTTTGAGGCGCGGTAGATACGATGCGATGAGGGATAAAGTATGGATGGTCAAAACATGGTTTCGATTCTGGTGTTGAAGGGATAAACATTCTACATACCCGAAACCTGCTGCGCGCCATGATGAGGATGAGGGTGTCTGTCGGGTATACTTAATAAGATAGACGTCTACATTTTTACCTATCAAGACATAACCAAACCAAGGTAGTAGTCTACAAGTTGCGTAAATCTGGGGGGGCGGGACTGCTCCCTAAACAATATAGCACAGATAAAAACCATGTTAAAACCACCGCGGGATGCAGTTTTCAAGCTACAAGAGAGAAAGAGAAAAGGAAGGAAAAAGGGAATCGCATCGCCACCGCCCCTCCGCCACCCCAACTCCAGCCATAAAACACAAGAAGCGAAAAACATGATGGGAAACAGAAAATTAAACAGAAAAATGTTGGCACAAAAAACAAGAAGGTGGAAAAAAACAGAACCTAGCTCCGAAAGAGAAAAAACCAATCCGTACGCTTGACCCCCTCTTGTCTTTGTCTACGCCCCCATCCTCTGTTTATATACCCTGTCTCTGTATACTTCTTCCTGGGCCATGAGATTGATCCCGAACTCACGAGCCTATCGTGAAAGTTCCCCCTCACTGCTACCCTCGGCGTCATCGTCGCCCTCAACCCTTCTGACTTCAATCCCGACCTCTGTCAGCCGCCGGTCCTGCTCATCGCGCTTCTGCTCTTGCCACCTCGCCAGCGCGGCAATCGCATGCGTCTTAAAACCGAAGCACCGGGGCGCGTATCGTTCGTTGCTCTTTTGCGGGATCAACGCCGGGTAGACTTGGAAAAGGATATGCGGGAACGAGGTTCCGAAGTAAGCGCCGTCGATCACTGCATGGCGTGATGACTTCGGGGAGTATACGTCCTCACACTTGGCGCAGTATAGCTTCACGCTTTTGCTGTGTGGAAGGTCGGAGAGTCCGATTGGGAGAAGCGGGTGCGAGCGGCAGAACACGCGCGGGCAGCGGCCAAAGTCGCATTTCTTGTACTTTTCGAGCTGTTACCGAGGAGGTTAGCAGGGAATGAGGGAACGGGAGGGGGAAAGATAAAAAAAACCATCTTCTGTAGACCCCTAGTCGTGATGATGTACCTCGCATGTACAAGCCCATACAAGTGCCGCGCCGACTTCTCGATCTGCTCCCGGATGTCGTCGTCGCAGTCGAAATCGAAGACGTCGGTGATTAGGTCTAACGCATATTGATAGTACTGCACTTCGGCCTGCAGCCCCGTCAGGTTGAAGCGGTCCGTCAGATACTCCTCGTCGATCTCGCAGAAGTATTCATGCCCCCGAGTTGCGACGAACCAGTCTCGCCAGTACGATGTGTAATCGGAATCGGTCTCGGAGTTGTAGTCCTCCACTGAATGTGTCATCTATAGATTAGCCCCTACCGGAATGTCTGTGAGGGATATACGGGGGAGCTTACTGGTTGATGGGGCTGAGACGTGGTCGATGTTCAGGCGGATGTCCTGGTGGGCGAGGTCAGTTGGCAAAGTCTAATGGCTGCTGGGTCGATGGTGGGGCGTTTTGGCGGGGACATGGTATGGTGGGTGCACATGGAATTCACGTGGGACGGTGTTGTGGTGCATACATACCTTGGCGTGGACGGAAATCGCTGTATCTGACTTTGAGCGGAGATCCGATATGGCAGGGGATGGGTGATGGGCCCGCAATTTGAGGAGAGGATTTGGCAATTCTCGGTGAACTGGAAGTGACGATGCGATTGTTCGGTGGGCGGTGGTATCCTATAGAGAAGGAAGCGCGTGGGTAGGGCAGAGGCAGAAAGGTCGATGCGGTGGTGGCTGAGGTAAATCGCCGTCGGTAAAATGCACAGAAACAGAGCGTCTTTCTGTTTTCATAATATTATCATAATGAATGAAACACCAGTGCATTTGATCGAGTTACTGTAAACGTTTGGTATCATATTGAACGGCTGGTGGCTTCAAAGTCCTTGAAAGAGCCGCTGCGCATCGCCGGATCACCGCCCAAGGCCGCCAACTCAAAACGCAACCTCTAAAGCTACAGATCTAGGTATTTGAAAGTCGTCGACTCGGCCTACACGATGATAGCTTACAACACCGCAGCACAATACCTCCACAAATTTCCCTACCCACATGGCCATCGCCGACATTCTTCTCTTCAACATCTCTGATCACTGTTCGCACTTACGCAACCGCAACCTACTTCTCCGTCACTCCAAGCTCCCCAATTGCCGAATATACGCCCCACAACCCCTCTCCCACCGTGCCGCAGACGCCTGGAAAACTCACACTAGCAAGACTATAGGCTGCGCTACGCGCACACGCATAGCTCATAACAAGCTTCCCGTGGACCCCTGCGCGACGCGCAGTCCATAGTTAACTTAGTCAACCCATAGTCATCCACGCGTGGGCCTATGAAAGTCCATACGGCCAGCAAAGTCTATAGGCTTCTGGGCCTATGCAAATCTTTACTATCAACAGGCTTCCGCTGGAGCTATAAACTATTGATACTATTGAGAGCCTACTTGAGATCCCATTTGAGATCCCATTTGAGATCCTCCTCGAGAGCCCGCTTGAGAGAGCGCATAAGGGTGACTAACTTTTTCCGTGGGAAGCTTTTGGCTATAAGTGATGGAAGCTTTGGCCCGATGGGAAAGTCTAAGTCTGTGGAAACTTTGACGTAGCCAACCTACTTGTCTAAGTGCTCCCACCATTGGCCGGCACTGATCACAATCACCATACTGCCATTATCACCACTACCACTACCACCATCACCAGTACGAGTAGCGTAGAACCGAATATATGCGTACACATACGTTCAAAATCGATGGGAATCGGGCTGCAGATTCCGCTGGAAAACCTGAGTCGGAGATCTGCTCTCCCTAAGATTCAATTGTCTACCTTTGCTGCAGAATCTAAGCCTGCAATTACCAACACCATGACCGTGAGATATCGTGAGATCCTGTCGCGGTGGGTGCGCCAAAGATAAGATTCAGACCATGAAATCGACTGAAGTCATGGTTTCGGCCGCCCACCATACCCGGCTGCCACACCCCGCCCGGTGCCTGCAAGTCTCTGCACCCAAGCGTACTTGATAACCTGCACTCAAGAGCACTTCTTGGGAGCGTACTTAGGAGTGTACTTAGGAGTGTATATGAGAGAGTACTTGGGGACGTACTTGGGAGCGTACAATTGAGCGTACAATTGAGGGTACTTGGGAGGGTACAGTCAAGTGTGCTTGGGTGCATACTTGAGAGCGTACTTGGGAGTGTGCAATCAAGTGCGTTTAGAAACTTGGAGTGAAGTGTGCTGTATGTAGCGTCATGTATAGTATCGAGCGCAGATATTTGCCTGTGTATCATAGTTATCTAGCCAATGCGTGGGTCCATAGGACTCATAGTATCCACGCGTTAAATTACGTATGGAATACCGTTCGAGAAACCGCTTGTCTATGAGCTGCGCGTCGTGCAAGGCCATTTTTGCCGGTATAGTATTCCAACACAGCAACCTGTGCGCCGCAGAATGGTTAGCCCTGGGTCGGAAAGTCTCCATGGCACTGAACAAACTTTCTGCCGTGGAGAAGACGACCCGATTGCAACAACATCCAGATCAACGTTGTCGGCGGGGCCGTGTTCTCGACCGCCATGGGAGTCGTAGAGTACTACGATCCCAATTGGGGGAAGCAACACGGAACTTCGAAGGAGGCGTATGAAATGACGAAGAGGCGCAAAAAGCACCTGCTTGCGCCTCTACTCTTCTGGTCCTGTTGGGATTGTTACATTCCTGGTTGTTTCGCCGCCCCATATCAAAGCTGTGGTGAATATTATGTTTCCTGAGGGGAGAGTGGTGAAGGGATTGGATCCTCTGGCGGCTTCAGGATTGCAGAAGTTGGTGTTGTTGGCTGCTAGAGTGGATGGACATGTTACGTCTGGGAACTTGAGTAGTGGACGGGTGCTCGACGATAGCATGGTGAAATGGGTTGCGGCACTACCTGGCTTTGAAGCATTGAAAGGACAGTTGGTGGGTATGCTACGGAGCGTGGATAGTGCAGATTTAGTTAAGAGTTTAGAAGCTATTCTGATATCTGCTGTCAGACGATTGATGCACACAGGAAAGTTTGGGTAGGGAACTAGAAGGTTTGAAACCGGCCGAGTCATAGACGGCCGAATGAATGTAAAATATTATGCGCTTCGATTGTAACATTATCGGGGGTAGAACACACATGCAAGTAAGGCTATTCGTTGAAGATAGATGATTCGTGCTGCCGTTTAAGTGGATCACTCGGAAGCGCACGCGCCAACTTTGTGGTGACACAAGCGGCCTAAACTTATTCCGTCATTGACAATTTTACGACCTCACCTCAACACCCCACCACCACGATCGTCCCCAATATCCCACCCCCCAACCTCTCCACTGCATCTACAATGCTCCCCCTTCGAACGGCGTCGCACGCCATTAAGAACCGCCCTCTGATAGGCGTACCGGCCCTCGTTAACGTCGCACAGGGCCTCTCCTCCACTCAGCTGCAGCAACGCAGAAACACATCATACGGTGTTGGCGGCGGCAATGACTCCATGTTTGGCCCTGGCAGTGGAGGGCCCCCAAACACCTACTTCAGAAGAGAACGTCTGCCCGCAAATACCATCATCCGGTTCGTGTTCTGCGTCACCGCTGCGGGGGTGCTATACTGACCAATCCGGTGTCAAGGTTCGTTCCGCAACAGCAGGCATGGCTTGTAGAACGCATGGGAAAATTCCACCGTATCCTACAACCTGGTCTTGCAGTCCTCATCCCCATCATCGACAAGATCCAGTATGTAAAGAGCCTGAAGGAAGTTGCGATTGAGATTCCGTCCCAGAGTGCCATCACTGCCGACAACGTCACGCTGGACCTCGACGTATTGCGCCCTACTTCTCCTCGAATCGGCGGTGTGTACTGATAATTGACAGGGTATTCTGTATATCCGAATTTTCGATGCATACAAAGCGTCATATGGAGTCGAGGACGCCGAATACGCTATCTCTCAGCTTGCTCAGACTACAATGCGTTCCGAGATTGGCCAGCTTTCATTGGACCATGTGTTGAAGGAACGCGCAGCACTGAACGTAAACATTACCAAGGCTATCAACGAAGCTGCGGAGGACTGGGGTGTTAAGTGTCTACGGTACGAGATCCGGGATATCCACGCACCTGAACCAGTTCTACAGGTAAAGTTCTTCCTTCTCTCCGGACCTCGGCGTGATGGTGCTGACTTAATAGGCAATGCACCGCCAAGTCTCCGCCGAACGCTCCAAACGCGCCGAAATTCTGGATTCCGAAGGTCACCGGCAGAGCGCCATCAACATCGCCGAGGGTAAAAAGATCTCCGTGATCCTTGCCTCCGAGGCAAAGAAGATGGAGCAAATCAACGCCGCATTGGGAGAAGCTGAAGCCATCCGTCTCAAGGCCGAAGCCACAGCCACAGGTATCGCCGCAGTTGCAAAGACGCTAAAGGACAACAAGGCTGCCGGACAGGGTGCCGTTTCGTTGAGTGTTGCAGAGAGATACGTTGATGCCTTCGGAAAGCTGGCGAAGGAGACAAACAGCATCATCGTTCCTGCACAGCTCGGAGATCTCGGTGGAATGATCGCAGGTGCAATGGGAATCTATGGCAAGATCTCAGAGACGCAAGCCAAGACACAGAAGCAGCTCGGCCAGCGACTGGAGGAGGCAGAGAGCGAGCAGCAGCAGCCGCAGCCACAGTCGCAGAAGAGCGATGAGGCGGCACAGAATGAGGCGGCACAGATCCTCAGTCAGTTCGATAAGAGTGCCGGTGAGAAGCAGTAGATTAAAAAAACCAAGGTGTGGTGGTTGTGAATAATAGGTACGGTGTTTATGGGGTTTGGCATTTACATATCTGCATTGTTTTGCTTTTTCGGATTTTTTTATTCTCTGCTCTCAGTGGGAACGCGAGGTGAATATCAATTGTACTCTACTCTCACTTACTCATGTGGCGTGTTGGTATGCAGGAAATGAAGATGTATCTGTATGAAGGTTTGACTTGAGGTCTTGGGTAATGTTTCATTGAAACATCTCCCTGGGATGCTAGACTTTTGATGCTCTCGTTCCTAGATCTTCTCATCGCTCGAAAGGCTTGATTTCCCATGCAAAGGTCTTGGAGGCAGGCGACGGTATGTGCATTGGAAATGTGCCCCCTTGAACAGATGCAAGTCTTTTATGTACCAGCTGCAGATCTTCTGCATTCTGTGCAATGGCCCCCTTGCCGATGCCAGATGTAAGCGTGGAATTATATTACCATCGCCTCTCAATCCCAACGACGACGAACCACAACCTAGACGCTCAGCTTACATAGATTTGTTACACTTCCTATCCTAGGTGCTGATCAATTCTATCAACCAATCGGAAACACCAAACTGCGCAGCCTGATGTTAAACTGAGCAATCAACCTTTAAGGCTGAATACTGCAGCAAATTTAAGGAAATCGAGCGTGTAGGGGATGGCAAGTTCTCTAAAATCATAGAGCACATCCATTTTGGGATACACACTAACCTTCAACTCGACGCCTCGTTGCTATATATAGCGCGCATCCGCATGCCTGGCTTCCTCCTGCATACACCATGATCCCACTCCTCATCTACTTGCTCCTACTAGCATGCCTATTCTTTCCCAACTTCTTCCTCATTCCAACTTTTCCTGCGCTTCTTGCGTACTTGCCCCCCCCCCCACCGCCGTTGTTCCCCTATGACAATTATTACGATGCGGATGAGGAGGAAGTGCGTCAATAGTGATGGCAACTTGATGATAGAGTAAAAGTTCTCGCCGCAAAGGGACAATATCGACTGTGCTACCGGTCCAGGAGGAGATGGAGTGTGGTCGTTGATACTGAGAGAGGGGTGTGGGGATGTGGGAGCATCTAGGTATGATAATAGATGTCACGCGTGCAGCTTAGGTTAATGATGGTGAGGATGATGAGCAGACGGAGAACATTCCAGAAAAGGGACGGAGTGACTATTTGAAGATGGTTTATATATCTTTTTGGTGGATCTAGCCATCAAGTGTGTCCATAAGCTTTCACCATATGCTCTTGTAGAAAAGTCAACATTCAAATTACTATCTTTAATTCAACACACTAACAAAATCTATCCAACGGGGACGCAGGGTAGCGGGGGGGGAGCTCCGCCATCTAGCCGGCTCGCCCGGAGGCGGAGGGGGTATAAGGTCCTGTCATACTCTAAGTAGAGTGCATACAGTATGAATAAAACAAACAAACAAAATCTATCCCATCATAACCATCACTCGCATATCACGTACAGAACAGAACAGGACCAATCAAATTCAGAAACCACAAATAATAACTTTCCTATAGTGGAACCGCCTACCACAATGTCCGATGATGTCTACCAGTTAGCCACCCATCAGGACAACGACCAACTCAATCTGTTAGCGTAGAATGGTATAGCAGAGTTCGGAATCATTCCAGCAGACTCGTCTCAAGCTTTGCCAACTTGAACTGGGATCCTCCAAGGTAGGCCTAGGCAGAATATCAAGATAAGCCCGGCTTAGGGCTATTGTTAGGTATGTATACCAACTTACAGCAGCGGTATCCTCAGGTTCCACGGCCATAGAATATCTGGCGGGGGTGGAGCTCCAATCATGAATCCAGGCTTTCGGCTTCCGGGTGTGTACAGTCCAAACATCTCTCCTCAACCAAATAGCCCTCACAGGCCGCCGCTCCGTCCTCCATGCACCGATCCGTACACCCCGTCTCGGTACCATTACAGATGGTGCACTCCATCTCCAGACGGTTGCGGCGTGCACACTCTTCGCACCCCTCACCCACACACTCGCCATCCACAAGCGGCGCAAGACTGGGTGTTGGAGGGGGTGAGGGAGGGGGTGATGGGGCATAATCTGGAGTGCAATCATGGTGGATAATCATCAAGAGATATGCCATCTTGTAGTTCTCCCACTCTGGTCCTAGTTCAGGTTCAGGTTCGGATTCCTCAGCGATGATGGTGGCATCCGAATCATAATCCTCCTCCAATTCCGCAGCCTCCGGAGGATTTGCCTTGGGGCTACGAGACGATTTCCTGAGATCGTTAAGGTCCGCATAGTTCGGCCGTTTAAGGTCACGCGGGCTGCGCCTAGTTGGTTGGGCGGTATTGCGTACAGGCGGCATTGGTGCGGTGCACGTAGATGAGGATGTAAGGTAAAGAGTTTGGAGGAAGAGAGATAGAAAGAAAAGGAAGATATGGAAGGTGAGGATGGTAGATGGGAATATATAAACAAGAGTTTTGGGAATGTTATTTCAGACACAACTAAGGAGTAATTGAGGAAATATGATTCCGAACGTTCTAAGAAGATGGGTTTAGTAGAAGGAAAGAAAAATATGGACGGTGAGCATGGTCGAAGGGACCATTTAAGGAGGAGCTCCAATAAGGTTTATTTCAAACACGACGGAGAGTGAGGACTTATGACTCCATCCCAATTGAAATACCGAATATCCCAACGAACTCTCTTTCAATGGCAACCTTATGTCGAGAGGCTAAGCGAAAGGTGGGGGCTTAAGGAAAGATAAAGTATCAGCTATGAACCTAAAAGTAATAACATAGCGAAAGTACATTTGGATCTTGCTTGTATGAAGCTCGATCGAAATGACGGCAAAGGGATAACGAATCTTACTAAAACACTGTTGGAATCTATGATTTGAATGATACTGAATTTAGAGAAGGAGCGAGCTGGTGCAAGAGGTTGCATGCTTAACGAAAGACGCTACCGTTGGGCGACTTAGTTTCCCCATGGGGAGTGAGGCAAAGCTTCTATCTTTGGGGAGGTTCTCCGTATGCCTGAGCCTTTCTCGGTGGCAATTGAGTCTAGATGTATAGCGATGAGTCCGTCTGCGACTGCATAGTAGACATAAATTTTATATAGTCTTCTCTTGACGATGCTTTCGAATACCTTTGCCCTGTCAATACCGAAAATGGGAGGAATAATCTGTAAAGTTACCTTTAATAAAGGATATTATTGGTGTGAGTAAACACTCTCACAAGGTTTTGCTGCGCTACTGCCATTCACTCGTCCCCATGATAATTCCTCCATAGAAAGATCCAAGATTTCGCCCATTCGTCCTCCTGACAAACCATATCATGTATACTTAAGTACTTAGTATGTATACGTAACCACTTAGGACTGGGGCTGCTTAGGAACACTGGCTGGGCTGATTGCGAGCATAGAGGGCAGCGCTGCACAACTTGCACGAAAACTTGGAAACCCTAGCAACCCCACCCTTGATACCATGGGCGCGTAAACCATCCCTCAAGGAAAGTTCACAGTGGCATGGGAGCATTCTCGCCTCCTCTTTACCCCCGGCATTATAGCCCCCCTGATCTTCCTCTTCGTCGGGACCGTGGCGAGCGAGATGCGGCGGACCGGTTGTGGTAGTAGTCCCGGCGTCTTTCGAAACTCAAATGAATGGTGATCGTTCTTTCTCCTCTGGGATTCCCGCGTGACCTCAGCGAGCAGCATAACCTCCATAGTCTGTAACACCAATTCAATTCCACGAGTGTCTTTGACTCCCAGCAATCGATTCCTCGCGCGCAGGAGTCGAAGTCCCTCTCATTCCCCCATACTGGGAGGTTTAAAGGTTAGTAAGGGGTGCGGTACGCGAGGCATTTTGGTGATAATGAAGGTGTGAATCGAAGTATGTATGCCGGTATTGTCATGTGTTGGGTACATTCTCTTCAACCCGCGTATCATTAATATTCTCTCGGTATGAGTTTCAAGTGAGCCATCGCCTCGAAATTGGCCGCTTAGAGAACCGAGAAACTTCATCTAGATTTTTCGGGCTGTGTCAATTCGGAACCAGAAAACCATTGCCGAATGTCGGCTTGTTTACACTAATATTCAGGATAGTGAATGCTCCAGAAGGGAGGCCATGGGTGTTGATGTTTGCAGTGGGTGCGACTGCATTTAAATGTGGGAATAATTGATATTGGTGTGAAATGATGATAATGTCGGACCTCGAGAGGCGTTGATTGATTGAGAGGGAAGAAAGATGACAGGCGGAACGAAGGTATTTATAGTGAACGAGAATCTAAATCCCATACATACAAGAGATCTTTGTCGTTTGTATATAGCTCATGTCGTAAGGAACGTATCTTCCCTATTACAGCGTCGTGGATACATCACTCATTATCTACCTCTGCCTCCTTCGACATCTCTACAAACCTCTGCCAACACCTCCAACTCTCGCCATTGTTAATCCCCTCCAACGCCATCTCCACCGCATTCTTCCAAAGCGACCCTTTCACCACCCCATCAGCGCCGACTTGACTCTCCCCCTCCACCGCGCCAGAAACCGCAATCAGCGCTGCCGCATTTCCGAGTACAAAATCCATTATTGGCTCACCAACCTGCATCTTTCCACTCAGCAGCCGTATCAAAATCTTCGCATTCTCGCCTGGTCCCTTTCCGCCAGCCACATCTTTCAGCGGGTGCGTTTGGAGCCCAAACGTCTTAGTGGGGTGGATCTTGAACTCATAAATCTCCTCCCCAACGAGTGACCAACAGTTCGTGTACCCCTCTGGTGAGACCTCGTCGAGCTGCTCCTCGCCACACACAACGAGCGCCTTCTTCACCCCCAATAGCCGTAGTGTTTCAGCGTACACCGGGCCGAGCCCTTGTCTTCCTACGCCCAGGATCCGTGCCTCCAGCCCCGACGGGTGCGAGTAGTCTACCGGGTTTATTAGCGGCCCGAGAATGTTGAAAATGGTCCTGCACCCGAGCTCGCGGCGGATCGGCGCGATGTGTGCCATGGCAGGGTGATACACCGGGGCAAAGAGGAAGCAAAAGCTACTTGCGGGGTGCTTGGGCGCGGAGTAGAAGCTTGAAACGACGGGTGAGGTAATGGAGACGAGGGAGGCACCGAGGGAGGTGAGAATATCCGCACTGCCGGATGAGGAAGTGGAGGCCCTTGCGCCGTGCTTGCCTGTAGTATCTCATCAGCTGTGATCTCGTGTAAGAGGGGAAGGGGGAGAGGTACAAATGCGGATTCCGCAGCCAGAGGCTACAATTGCCGCGGTAGTGGAGACGTTGTAGGTGTCGTGTCCGTCACCGCCGGTACCAACAATATCGACTAGCCCGCCTTCGTAAGTTCCTTTCTTGTCGCTTGGCTCAAGTGAGTGCAGCTGAAGATGGTGTATTTGTAAACCGGCACGACGCATCGCTTGCGCTGCTCCCGCAATGATGTCAGCTTTCATGTCGAGACCCGTGTAGTGCATAGCTGTAAGTAAAGCCCCTGCCTGCACGGGCGAGCATTGGTTCTGTGAGATACGGGCGATTGCATCTGCAATATCATCTGCTGTGATGGCTGGTAGATTGGTAGAGATCTTTTTGAGGAGTGGGAGGAGTGAGTAGCTTTCTTCTGCCATGGTTATTGACTTTGTGCATGTCGTTCAGCCTCACTGACACTGGCGAGGTAATGCAGGGATAAACCCGCAATAGCCAAGCCATTGAGTTTGTTCCTGTTAATCATACGTAAACGCACAACTATGAATTGGGCACAACGCATAGAGATTCTCCCCGCTTTCTCTATCCTAAAGTCATTTTTTACAAAGTGTTATTGATTCCCTAGTACCTATGACTCGCCTGTCATATGAGGTTCTCTCCGAAAAGATTCCACAGAAACATGAGTAATGATACAAAATCTGCGTAACCAGTAACTACCTATTTAGTATATTAGGTAGTAAGTGTTAATTTAGGAAAACTAGACAAATCGAAAAGAGTGAAAGCACCCCAGTCTCCTATTAAAGCCAACACTAGACAATTTCAGTACTAATCGTTATACCTGGCCTTCTTGGGTGTATGGCCAACACCACTGGGAGGTGGAGGCGGTAAGTTGTCGTCAGCCGGGGGTGATGGTGGTGGTGGTGGTGGTGGCGGTGGCGGTGGCGGTGGTGGTGGTGGTGCTCCAGATGCAGACGGGGGTGGTGGTGGAACAAATGAACCAGATGGCAGGGGCGGAGGGGGAGGCGGCGGCTGGTAATATCCTCCAAGCTGATGAGCTATATAACCTGGTTGATACCCGCTAATCATGTTATTTACCATCGGAGGAGGAAGAGGAATGAAATTTGGGTTCCTAGCCTGGTCCCATTGTTGGCTACTATGGTCCTGGTTTTCGTGATTATAGGTGGTATTTAGGTGCTGCTGCCACGGCGTTGATGATATGCCATGGCAATAACCCACACCGGAGTTTGGAGAAAGGTTTCGTTCGTAGTTATTGTTGTATCCAATACCGGCGTCAGAATTGGGGTGATTGAACTGGTGTTCGTGCCAGGGCGCGAGTCCTCCTTTTGGACGCAAGTCCCAAGGCTTTGGACCATCACGATTCCCACGACTCCCACCGTTGTTGTCGTCTTCAATCTGTCCCCGAGGCATAGAGAAATTCATGGTCTGAACAGCGTCCGGTGCACCGAGTTCTTTCATGAGTGACTATTATTTAGTTAGCTGGGATATTTGAATAACTAATTAGTGTAAAGGGGAGCTTCAACCTCGTATTCTTTGTCAACAGGATCACTAGTGACTTGTGTATTATTGTTTCTCGCTCTCCAGTCCAAGCCCTTGGTGCGGTCCAAGCAATCTCTAGCAAAGTGACCTGCATTTCCACAAACGTGGCAAATGACTTTTGAGATATAGTTCTTCTTCTCGGGACAGTCGTACTTCCGGTGACCAAGTTCGCCGCCTAACAGCGTCAGAAATTGTTGAAATATCAAGAAAGGGGGATGTGCTCACAATTCTGACAAGCTTGGTTTTCATCATCTGCATTTGTAAGAAGTTGGGTCGAATCAAGAAATGCGAATAAAGATAATTTAAATTTACCTCTCAAAGTACCATTCAAAGTCGCCAAAAGTCTAAGCTGGTGTCTCTTCAAGGCGTTGTCTTGCTCTGGTACTGATGCAGCCTGATATTTAGTTAATATCATATCATTCTCTTTTCTAGTGGACAGGAGGTACATACTGTCTCAATAACTTTGTGGATTAACACCTTAGCCTTTTCCACGTTATCGTCATTGTCGGAGATAATCAGACAATGAAGGTCTTCTTCAACATTCGATTCCATGGCTCTATCGCTACCACCTTTACCCTCCTTCACGGAGCCCTTTCCCCGAATTGCAATCTTTGCTCCGGATTTAGCTTCCATCTCCTTGAGGGTGTTGCCACGGGGTCCAATGAGCAGCCCAACTATTAGTAGTAGAAAACAAAGAGCACAAGGTTAGTAATGTCCAAAACATGTTACTAGTAACACTGGGTCTGTATGCATGGGTTAAAGAGGAGGGTCAGTATACTAAAATTGATCTCCGGGTAGTCATTCACGGGAATATAGACTTTCTCATGGGTCTTATTAGGACGGCGGTAATCTGTAGGCACGTTGTAGTTGGGAAAGATGTTGCACGCCTTCTGGATGAGTTCATGGCGTTCTACTTCGAGCTTCTTGCGATATCGAAACTCTCGAGTATTTGTACGACGGCCATGGTTATCATACTGAGGAGGGGGAGACGGTGAACTGTACAAAATTTTAATATCAAAACCAATAGCTTAGGAGCTATTTAATGCTTACCGAAGCCTCTCCGACGGAACGATATCGTTGATCTTGATTTTTTGGGTAATCTCAAGTATACGAAGATGGATGCAGTATGCTTCCACCTGCTCGTTGGTCATCTGGGTGGAGATCATGGTCGGTAAGCCCACTAGGCCAGCGATCGAATTGGAGTCGGCCGCATCTCCCCAGCGGCTTCCCCGCTTGCGTTTCCTGTCGTTACGAACAGGAGACCGGCCTTGAACTTCTTCCTCCTGCTTAAAGATTCCGGGGAAGTTTTCATCTTGGTCGACATAACGGTTACTTTTTTCGGGGACGGCAGTTGCTCCCGAATCAGATCCCTGGCGGTTAATACGACGGTTTGATGCTAATGGAACGTTATTAGTTCCTGTGAGCTCGTGAATGCGCATGGCAGTGTTGCTAGATAAGCGGTAGTTTTGCTGCGGGATGGAAGATAAAGAGATGCTAGGAAAGAGATAAGCAGGTGAGCAGGTGAGCAGGTGAATAGATGAATAGGTGAAGCTCTGGCAGCTACCCAATCTAATGTTATTTGGCAACAAGAGCTTAAATCCTTAAACAAGCATTGGCTTGGCAAGTCATTGACGGACTAGGTAGTCAATCGGGTCCAAAGGCCCGGATGCTGGTAGAGCGAAACGTGGAAGCTAGACGAATACATGTGAGTATCGTATATTCATAGATCCATACTACTGCTAGATGTGTTAAGTAGGCCACTAGGGTCCGTCTCTACCTAAGTATACTTGAGTGGGGCACATGAAGTAACATGATAGTCACAAGTTAGAGTGCAGTTTGGATGCTGAAATTTGAAAACGGGTGAGAGATAGTGACTACCTATGCTTCATGAATTTACCCGGCCTTCCACCTTCCCATTCCTGTCTAGCTCTTGAGCTCTAATAGCCCTAGACTAGCTCCTTCAGCTTACTGAGCGTCGCTTTGATCTGTCACGACACCACCAATCTGGAATCTGCCCAGCTTATACGGGGAACATGTATTGGCCTATACGCGCTCCCAGAATCTACGCCGCGAAAGTCCCTCCGCCCTCGATACCAATTGACTACGACTCCGAAGAATCCGCCGAACTCGTGCGACACAGCCTCTCCTTTTCTGAGGCGGCCGATGATGCAGAACAGAATGACTCAACCAAAGGAAGCACTGAGGATGAAGATGAGGGGCGGAAAGTAGGCGAGAAAGAGGTGCGAGTGGAAGATGAAGAATCTCTGTCAGGGAGCGCCGGAGGTAAGGTGCGAGCCTCTACGGCTAGTGCAGCGCTGGATGAGGAGACGAGGTCCCATATTGTTGCGCTACGGGTTGCACGAAGTGGATTGCTGTTTGCAGCGGTCACAAGGGCGGAATTGACCATATGGCAGATGAAGGTGCTGCGGGCTCCATCTAGAAGGTCAGGATTACAGCTGACATCTACCTAGCCGACTGCAGTTGTTGCGCATGTACGACGGTCGCCGAGTTCAGTCGAATCCTACGGACCGAATATCGACGTGCTTGTACGGCCGGATTCCCAGATTTTCGTCGTCCAAACATCACTCGGATACCTCATGACCTATTCGCTCGCGACAGATCCTAATGCTCGGGTGTACAAACCGGCCTTTGTTAACAACTACCATCACCATACGCGGCAGCACTCAACGTCGTCTAGCAGGAGAATGTCAGTTGGAACCAGTGGCTTGATACCAGGAGCCGGCGAAGGTGTTGGGATACGAGAATTTTCGTTGCAGTTCAGGATGGTAATCAAGGTTGATGCAGGCATCAGCAAGTATGTGCCCCAGAATACAAGGCTACAGCCTGTGGAAGTCGACTCTCGAGGTGGGCCCGACTCTGACAGCCACTAGAGTTCTAGCCCTTGAGGATGAATTGATGGTAGCAACGGTCAAACCTTCAGCAATACAGTGCATCCGGTGGACACCGGACTCTACAGGAAGCCAGACGTCTGCTGAATTGCTCAGTCGAATGCCTTGGATGCAGAAGAAAGGTTAGTCCGTACCAGTAACATTTGGGTATGTTTATGTTGTGGGAAAGGGGCCACCGAAGAGTAGGCTGACGGGACAGTGATTACTACTGATATGGTCTACGACCGGCCGATGAATCTTTCCACATGGGTTACGAGCGATGGTCGTGCATACGCGGTTCAGAAACTGAGCATTTTGGAGAGCGAAAGCGGTTCTCGGGCATTCAAGGGATACTGTTTCCACACGCCGTCAACCCCCGAAGAAGCTGCCACCAAGATCGCCATAAATGCGCGCTTTTCCATGATAGCAGTCGCATGTGCAAAGTTAGTCTTTGGTTTTCATTTAACTTGTCTCTGCTGACTTGGGGCTGTCAGTGGTTCAATAGCTGTGTATACCGCACGTGATTATAGTGGAAATATACCCCTGTCGCATAAAGTGTTTGTTCCTTCTTCGTCGCCAGGCCGGGCTACCTTTGTCAGCTGGTCTCCAGACGGCTACTGTCTTTTTGCCGGCTTTGAACGTGGGTGGGCGACATGGAGCGTATACGGGAAACCTGGCGGGAACTCTTTCAGCGCACGAAAGTCACTCATTGACCGTAGGCCTAACGAAGGATATCTTGGTGGGGTAAAGGATGGTTCCTGGATAGCGAATGGCGGAGAGATTCTCTTGTTACGGGAGGATGGGAACGAACTCATTTGGAGTTTGGAATTTGCCAAGTCAGCTGTTGCGGGATGTTTTTCATCTGTCAACACTGCACGTCCAATGCTACAGACTGGAGAACAACTGCTCATCTATCGCGGTTACGACCAGGATGATAACACTATGATCTCTCAGGACAGTAGTGTCTTATGGCATTCGGTACAGGTACCAGCCTCGTATCTTGCGGAAAATTGGCCCATCCGAAGTTCTGTAATATCTCAGGATGGCCGGTATGTCGCTGTCGCTGGTACACGGGGCCTTGCACATTATTCCGTGAACAGTGGTCGGTGGAAGACGTTTGCAGATGAGCGTATGGAACAGGACTTTGTGGTGCGAGGAGGGATGTGTTGGTACCAGCACATCTTGATTACTGCTGTCGAGAGCAATGATAGATACCAGGTGATTTATACCTCCACCGGCAATTACGGAGCATATTTCTGACTTTGTGATAGTTACGACTATATTCACGCGAACTCGCACTCGATAATATAATGCTTATTCATCTGGAGGAACTACCATCAGCTGTGATCCTACTATCATTAACCGGGGAGGATTCTTTACTGGTATACACAAATGAGAACGTTCTATACCATTTCATAGTGCAAAGCACGGAAAATGCTGTGCGGTTAGTACAAGTTGGCCAAATCACATTTCACGGCATAATACGAGCCCCTGCTCGGGTACGGGCCATAAGTTGGATTGTGCCGGACGAGCAATTACGAGACGGAGACCCATCCCGTGATGTCGCTGTTGCGACAATGATTTTCTTGGTTGACGGGAAATTGGTATTGCTCCAGCCATCAACGACGGAAGGAGGCGAGTTGAAATATGATATGAGAGTGCTGTTACAAAATGTCGAATATTATGCTTTGATAAGAGATCAACCAGCGCAACATGTTCTTTTGCCAGGGCCGGGGGAGGATACACCTTTGAGCGGGGCCTTTCCGGTGCCGGTAGGACGTAACTTGTCCGATTCATTATGGGCATTCGATGGGAACGATGTGAAGGTTAGTTCATTCATGGCAGTGATTTAATGAACGATTTTGCACTGACATCAAACAAGGCATGGATAGACGTGAAGGACATACTCGAATCAGGGGAGAATGGCAGGGAACTACCGGTACCGGTTAAGGTCCCGGTTGATTTCTATCCTCTGTCAACACTTGTAAACAGGGGTATCATCCTTGGAATCGAATCAGAACTCGTGCAGCGGCGAGACATTGGTTTTTCACACTTCAAGTTCTCAACAAGGGTACGTAAGCACTCTATTATGGAAATACTGTTTACTAACTCGACAGACACACCTCTTCATAACGCATCTCCTCCGCCATCTCTTGTCCTGTCACCAACCGGGCGCTGCGGTGGAACTTGCCCGCAACTACGAAGTCCTCGCCTACTTTCCACATGCCCTTGAAGTCCTCCTGCATGATGTCCTCGACGATGAGGCCGATACTTCTCCTAAAGCTGAAGACGCTGTATTGCCGGAAGTCATCCGGTTCCTAACACATTTTCCGCACTACCTCGACGTGATAGTCCGTTGCACGCGAAAAACGGAGGTAGCCTCATGGAAACATCTTTTCTCTGTTGTTGGCTCCCCGCAGGTTTTGTTTGAGGAGAGTCTTTCGCGGGGCCTTCTCAAGACTGCGGGAGGATATCTATTGATACTACATACACTTGAGCAGCTGTCGAGTAGTTCGAAGGATATGGTTAGGCTCTTTGCGAGGGCAGTGCAAGAGGGTGATTGGGATCTATGTAAGGAACTCGCGAGATTTTTAACGGCGCTTGATAATAGTGGGAAGACTCTGAGGGAGGCACTGGCATTGGTAGAGTTGAAAACGCCAGTGGAGGAGAATGGAAGTTTCATGTTTTCAAATGGAGGAAGTGGGAGTGGAGGTTCCGACGGAGACTATGAGTTTCCGAGCTTGGGGGAGAGATTAGGCGAACGGTAGATAGACAGATGGTGGTGTGCATTGTTTCGGTTATCGGATGTATATCGCTACATTAAGAATTACACTCTGAAGATGACGACCATATCGGGTTGCTCATTCGCTAACCAGTGATACTAGTGCAACCTGACTCCTGAATCTGACTGTGCGGCCGATCCACTTGACATCGCACCACTGAGGCTGTCGCGTAACCCACCTTCACCACACCAACGATCATGGGAAAAGTCAGGTTTTGCTTCGGGCGTGCGTAAGTCATGCCCCAGGACAGCTGAATCTACGGCTGAAAAGGCCTGGATGACGCGGGGTCCGCCGTTTGCTTATACCCATCCCTAACCCAATGAAACAACCCCTCCTCTTCAGCTGCTCTATTTCACCGCCCCTCCCCTCTATCCCGATGCCCCCAAACCTGCTTATATTAACCAAATCTGCTACAGGTCCTCAAGCTCCACAAACTCAACTACACCTCCCCCCGCCGAAATGCCAAACCTAACACTCCGTAACCTTACACAAACTCCCCTCAAGATAACGCACACTTCGCGTTTCCACACGCCAGGTCCGAAATCAATCACCAAGGATAACATCACGGACGTTGGGAACATCGCGCACAATGTTTCCCACAACATTACTGAGCTTCTTCGGCGTTCCCCGGTGTCCTCGATCGTGCCGGCACTGAAGGGTCCAAGCTCCCAACAGATCACTGACGGCTCAAAGCCGTTTGAGGAGAGAGATGTGAATGTCGAGGTTGGATATTATTCCGGAAAAGATACCGGGATCAATTTGGACAACAGCACCTTGCGCCTCGAGTTCGAGGTGACGGAAGGCCAAGGCGATGCAAAGAAGGTGAAGAAGTTTAGAGTCGACATACCCAGCGAAAGTAAGACTGAGCTGCGGGTGGACCCCCGGGGCGACGTCGGGGATACAAGCTTGGCCGCTATCTACCACAAGGGCAGAAGCAACATAACGATCGTTTCGAACGCGAGCCTGGCAAGCTGGATGGGTAAGCTCAGGGACTCGACGCCCCTGGGGGCGCTCAGCATACCCGGCACCCACAACTCACCGACCCACCATGTCGCCCTCCCAAGCGTCCGCTGTCAATCCGTCAGAATCCCCGAACAGCTCAACAACGGCGTCCGGTTCCTCGATATCCGTGTGCAGCCCGATGGTCGGGAGCTGACGCTGGTTCACGGCGCCTTCCCTATCGCGCTTTCCGGGCCCAAGAAGCTGAGCGACGCCATAAAGGACTGCTACAACTTCCTCGACAAGAACAGATCTGAGACGATCATCATCTCGCTCAAGCGCGAGGGCCGCAGCGGAACAAATGACCAAGACTTTTCGAAGCTCATCAAGGAAGAAATCGTCGACAAGTCGCGCGACCACTGGTATGTCGATCCCACAATCCCAACCCTCGGCAAGGGCAGGGGGAAATGCGTACTCTTCCGCCGCTACCAACTCCACGACTCCCTCAAATCCGAAAACGGCGGCAGGGGCTACGGCATCAACGCTGAGTCTTGGGCCGACAACACGCCAAATTTCACCACGCCCTCCGGCATCTGTGTCCAGGACTTCTACGAGATCCAGGAATCCGAGAACATCGGCAAGAAACTCCAATACATCAAGGAACAGCTGGAGCGCAGCTGCACACAAGTCGCTGCGGCAGAGAGGGACAAGAAGGAACCCCCCTTGTTCATCAACTTCATGAGCGGGAGTAATTTCTGGAAGGTCGATACCTGGCCCGAAAGGATTGCGGCGAAGATTAATCCGGCGATAACCGAATATCTGGCGGTGGACTCGAAGGTGGAGGGCGGGAATTCTGGGACCGGAATTTTGATCTACGATTTTGCAGGTCAGGACGGGAATTGGGCGATTTCGAAGCTGGTTGTGGGGATCAATGGTGGGTTGCTGGTGTAGCGGAGGATAGATGAGTGGGTCATGTTTTTTTGAAGGAAACTTTTGGTTATTTGTTACTGATGGATAATGGGTTGTGGTTTTTTGGTTAAAGAGTTAATGATATCACGGTTTTGTTTTGTTAGAATCCAAATGAAGATGTTGCAATCCCTCAAACAGTGGTGGGAGGGTGCAAGTACATACTTGGCGGAAGTTAGCTGCTGAGAGACTAGCCTGCAGATCTCGTGGATTCTAGCGAACATGCCTAGGTTCAGTGCGGCAGCTTTTCCGTCAAAGTTACTAACGACCTGCCTAGTGAGCAAGGCTGCACCCTGTGAGATTAACTGGTCTGTCAGCCGGCTATATTTTTCACTGGCGTGTAGCTAAACGCCGTATCTAAGCCATATGACGACTAGAGATTAGCTTGTGACCAGTCCAGACACTTTCGGGAATGTTGTCCTACCAATTCATTGCATGTACCCACGTGGTCAGAGCCTTGTGCACACGAGAAGTCTCGAGGCCTCGTGAGTGATACTCTTTGATCATTCTCGGCCGAGAGCACAACCTCTCGTGCGACACCAATCACAAGGCATCACCCTGTGAGATAGTCTCGTGAACTGTTAAAAACCAAACACAGCGGAGGATAATGTATTCCGATCCGGGGTTGTGTCGATATACGGAGTATTTGAAGGAAACCACTACTTCTGGACCAATGCTGCACACACCATCACTCAGTAGCCTAGGTCTTCAGACCTCGCTAGTGGGTGGCTAACCGGAACCCTTAAAACTCCCGAGTGTTACTTGCCCAGTTCAAGCGTAGGGGGAATGATGCGTAGGTGGAAATGACAAAGTCGGCTAAAGTCTCTAAGGGCTCAGGGTTTCAACCCTTGTGTTTGCGCCATCTTAACTACCCCTTCCTCCTCCCCCTTCCTCCTTCTCTTTTACCCTTCTCTACTAACAAATTCTAGGCTCTTGTAGCCACAACATTCTATCTCTATGCGGGTTCAGGCATTTGATGGCTACTACGCACTTTCTACTACCCACTTCGTCATAGGCACACTATTTACTAAGACGACTTCAGAAGCCAGAGATAATCCGTGACTGGGTGTGGGACAGGAGGCTTCACGGTATTTGTGACGAGCTTCTTGTACAGTGTTTCTTCCAAGCTTTGGAATTGAAGAAAGTAAGATTGCTGTTTGGGAAAAATGTAAGATGTTTCAACTACTGTTCCGAACGGGCTTTGCCTATCCTAAGCCAGCCGCAGCTTTTTGGAAGTTAGGCCCGGCCAGCCTCCCTTAGCGGGGGGGCTTTTTTAGTAAAGCCGGCGGGAGTCTGCGGGCTGAGTGATGTGCTGAGTATTTGCAGCATATATCGTGCACTTAGGTGAATGCTTTATAAACTGTGCATAAGTTCCATGGTTCCATTACTAGCTACCGCTGAACAATCAAAAATGGATGAAATAACATGCATAAGGAAGGATGCATTAAATGTCAATAAAAAGTACCTAGACCTTATACCACGCTTATCCCCTCCAATTTCTGGAGTTCCCCTTCGTAAAGTTGATTCCAGCGGTAGGTGTCAAAAGATCAGTGGGTGTAGAGCTCAATATGCTGCCCTGACTGTCGGAATAGAAGGAATCTATGAAGCCATCAGCATCGAAGGTCTGAAAACTTGAAAAGTCGGTCTCAGCAGTAGATGGCTGCAGGTGATAAGGAGAGAGAGTAAATTAAGAAGGGGATAATGCTTGGGTATGATGATAGTACTGAATGAATGAGTTGCTGAATGATCGAGTTTCAGACGGCATTGAGCTTCTCTTATATACTTGGCTGTCAAGAGTACGTACATATTTCCTACTCACTAGAAACTATTATTGATCTCCGTCATGCAGGCTTGTCTGAAGAAGCCCGGCTCTCTAAAAGGCCCGTCAAAGGGGCCGTTCGGAACACTATGATCCGGTATAACCGCACAGAATCTAGTTATCAATATTGCTCACATCTCCAAGGATATAGAGATGATGCTCCAGGAAGACGAGATCATGAAGTTTGCTCCTAGGATGGCCGCCTTGCTCAAAATTATAGATGACCAGTCTTCACAGATCCTAAACTAAGAGCTGAGTAACAGCCAATACAACTTCACAAACACGCATATCTAATCCAAAGTCGCAACTTTGTTGTGTTAGACCATATTATTCATATAAGCACACGGAATGTGTCTTTTTCGATTCTTATTGGTCAGAATTCTGTGTGGCTCAGTGGCTGATAGTGGCAAGTATAAACCACAAGAACTCAAATTAAAAACAACCCAC